>Ga0209431_10001090_pt1 | contig 22518 bp, 33 predicted proteins | sample RifCSP13_3_FD_184021 | JGI IMG/M metagenome (GOLD analysis project Ga0209431, IMG submission 184021) | Soil microbial communities from Rifle, Colorado - Rifle CSP2_sed 13_3 (SPAdes) (version 2) | ecosystem: Environmental > Terrestrial > Deep subsurface > Rock core/Sediment | place: Rifle...
CCATGAATCCGGATGCAGGGAAATATTTCTAAAAAGCCGACTTTGAGCCGGGGAAGGGCTTTTCGCAGACGTCTTTTGGGATGGGTAAATATCTCGCAGGCGAGAAGTCCGATGGCGGCTGAGGAAAGTGCAGGCGACATAACTTATACTAACATAGTGGTGTGGGTTATTGCTCCGGATAAATCATCGGGTGACGCGTTTGACCGGGTACTTAAAGGAAACGGCATTAGGACCGAAGTGGACTATCCAAAAATAACTCCCAGAGTGATTGGCGACCGGATGAATGAAGATTTGGCGGTGGCTGTGGATCTGGAGAAGGCGATTAATAAGGCCGTCAGGTTTGGCCACAAGGAGATTGTGATTGCGTGTAATACTTTGCAATTGTGGCTGACGGCGGTAAAAATCCCGGAAGGGGTGAGGGTGTATACCACATTTGAGGCGGCCAGGATAAAGTATCCTAACGACAGACCGGTGTGGCTGGGGACGACAGTCAGTGCGAGGGAAATACATGATTTTCCAACGTTGATTTCATTGGGCAAATTGGGGTTACAGGATTTGACGCAGGAAATAATTTGGCGGGTGAAGGGTGTGACTGGGTCGGACGTTGGTACCGCAAAGGCAAATATCAAAAAAATAAAAAGTGAAGAGTCATTGAGGGCACGGGTGCTGCAATTGTTGGATGGATTAAAGAATGCCGGAATACATCAAGCGATTATGGGGTGCACGGAACTGCCGATTGCCGTGGAAAGTTATGCGAATCCGGGGAATAAAAAGGGGATTACTTTAATTGATCCGGCACAACTTTTGGCAGAGATGGTTGGGAAAGTTTGAGGTGGTAAGATTGAAAAATGACAATTAGGGAATCGAAAGTAGTTTTAGAGCCAGTTTCTGCTGATAAACGGCAGTTACTAGAAAATTTACTGCAGCTGTATGCATATGATTTTAGTGAGTTCTATGGGGATGAGATAGGTGAATCAGGCGATTATGGTTATGATCGGCTGCTTAGGTATTACTGGGACGGTCAAAATCCGGATCCATTTGTAATAAGAGTCGACGGCAATGTTGCCGGATTTGTGATGGTAAAAAGGAAGGAGTTCAAGAGTGTTGATTATCATTCAATTGCTGAATTCTTTGTTTTAAAGAAATATAGAAAATCGGGAATCGGAACAAAAGCGGCGGAGATGGCTTTTAGTAAGTTTCCAGGAAAATGGTATGTAGATGTTATCCAGGCTAACCAGCCCGCACGCTCATTTTGGGAGAAGGTATTTAACAGTTTTACTGGAGGGAAATATGTCAGATCTGAAGATTCAGAAGGCAAGAAGATCATCTTCACATTTGCTTAAAAGTGGAGAGCGGGTAGTTTTTCGCACTCTAGAAATGAGCGACAAAGAGAACCTTCTGGCGTTTCTAAACAATCTCTCTGTAGAAACGAAAAGCAAGTTTGGTCTCAGTATTTGGGAATATATAGACAGCCCAGAAATGCTGCATATGGTTTTGGTGAATCAGGCTGGGAAAATTATTGGATGTATTATCCTGTCTTTTGGACTTCGGGACAGCCAAGTTGTTCGCTATAAAGATTATGGTATCTCACTGGAGCAAGGTTGTGATATGTGTATTGCCCCAGTGGTTGCGGATCTGTATCAAAACAAGGGAGTGGGAACTATTATGTTAGGAGAATCGATTAGGATAGCTAAATCGCTGGGTGTGAAGCACATAATATTGTGGCAAGGTACTCAGGTAACTAATACGAATGCAATATATTTCTATGAGAAGTTTGGGTTTAAGAAGAATGGTGAATTTCAGAAGTATGGAAACTATAACGTTGATATGACACTAACTCTCCAGTAATTAGATATAATTGGCCAATGGAAATTGGAACTCTGGTTGCACCGTCCCCACTTTTAAATTTAGGTTAACTTTCAAGCTACCTGATCTAAGAAAAGAGAGAATAATAGCCGTTAGAGATGAGTTTGGGCGAATAGTGTCTTCTAAATCATCTAAATATCACAGCTTTATGTTATTTGGTGATAAAATTTGATCATGGAATGTATGATAAGGCCGACTGTCTTAAATGATGCTGAGCAGATTTTTCAGAACCTGTTCGTGAAAAGCGACTTAGGTTCAGTGTCTGAACAACTGGTGAAAGATGTTGAGAAAATGAAAATGGGTGAATTTATTAGGTGTGTGGCTGTGTGTAATGGAAGGATTGTGGGACAAGTGGAGTTTACGATTCCTGAATCTCCAATAAAGAAGCACCTGGTTGAGATGAGCGGAATGGTGGTGATGGGGGAGTACCAAGGAAAGCAAATTTCATCTAGACTATGGGAGTTTGGCGCAGAATGGGCCAAATCCAAAGGTGTGAGGATTGCTACTCTCTCTGTGAGAAAAGGAACGAAAGCTGAAGAAGTGTACAGACATTGGGGGTTTGAAATTTACGGTGAGTTAAAGGGGGGAATAGTTGAACCATGGGGGGATGGAAAAACTTATGATGAATTGTTTATGTATAAAGACTTATGAAAATCACTACATATGCTTTTATTGATGCCTCGAATCTCTTTTATGGTGGAGAGAAGAGTTTGGGGTGGAAAATTGACTACTTGAAGTTGATTAATTATTTGAGGAGTAAATATGATGTCTCCGAAGTGTATTATTTTGGAGGGGTGGAGATACATGGATATAAGTATGATTACTTGAAAAATGAGACGGTTGCGGTTGATGATTTGGAGAGGAAGTTGGTCGAATATATTAAAGCGGAAGGCAAGAAGCTGGATGAGGCTAAACTACTATTATTGTCTAAACACTTGGGCAGGATACGTTTTTACTTAAAGCTGAAAAAGTTTGGTTATAGAATGTTTTTGAAACCAGTGAAACTATATCATCAAGAAGATGGTGGTACTCAAAGAAAAGCCAACTGTGATGTAGAGATGGCCTTCTATTTAATGAAGGAGAAAAATAATTTTGATCGGGTTTTAGTATTGTCTGGGGATGGAGACTTCTTGCCGGTTCTTAAACATCTTAGAGAAATTGGAAAGGAAGTTATAGTCCTGGCTAGAGGTGAGAGGACAGCTAGGGAAATTCGTCAATTTGCTGGAGACAAGTTTAGAGATTTCGTGAAGCTTGAGCGGGAAATCAAATATGAGGGTAAGTAGACAAAAAAAGAAGCGGACATACGAGATATCCGCTTCATGTTTAGTAAGTTCATTATATACATATGTTGATTTTTGTCAATATTTACTATGGGTCTAGAAATTGGGATTGTGGGGTTGCCGAATGTGGGGAAGTCCACGTTGTTTAATGCGCTGTTGAAGCGGCAGCAAGCATATGTGGCCAATTATCCGTTTGCGACGATAGAGCCGAATATCGGGATTGTGCCTGTTCCTGACGGGAGGCTGGAAAAATTGGCTGACACAATTGCATTGGCGGTGAATCTTTCGACTTTGCTCAGGACCTCACGACCTCCGATTGTACCTGCGGTCGTTCGGTTTGTGGATATTGCGGGATTAGTTAAAGGTGCCAGTCAAGGCGAGGGGTTGGGGAATAAATTCTTGGCGCATATCCGGGAGGTGGACGCCATAGTTTATGTATTGCGGGATTTTTCTGATGAGAACGTGATCCGGTCGGGGTCAGTAAGTCCTCAAGGTGATTACGATGTACTGCGGACGGAGCTACAGCTGGCTGATTTGGAGACGATAGAGAGAAGAAAAGCAAAAAAAGGTGAGATACAAGAAGCCTTGAGTTTATTGGCCGAGAAGCCGGAGATAAAAGTTTTGAATGTGGACGAAGATAAAATTGTGCCGAGGGATGGCTATATTGTTTTGAGCGCTAAGCTGGAGGCGGAACTGGGGGATGAAGTTAAAGATTTGGGGATTGCCGAGTCGGGGCTGGAGCAGTTGATTAAAAAGGCGTATGAGATTTTGGGGCTGCAGAGCTTTTTGACGGCGGGTGAGAAAGAAGTGCGGGCGTGGACCCTTCGGCTCGGTGATACCGCGCTCAGGGCTGCGGGGGTGATTCATACTGATTTTGAAAAATATTTTATAAAAGCGGATGTAATTAACTGGGAAGACTTTGTGGCTTTGGGAGGATGGCAGAAGGCGAGGGAGGCGGGAAAAGTGAGGCTGGAGGGGAGAGATTATGTGATGCGGGAAGGAGATGTGGTTGAATTTAAGGTAGGAGTTTAAGGCGGGGATTTGAATATGGCGAAGGCCGGAACGCCGTCGGGGTAGTAGATGGTTTTTAAAGGTTGGGGCCAGGTAATGGAGGGAGGGGGAAGATTGGCGGCGGAGACGACGTAGAGGGTGCGGGGGTCGGGAGTGAGGCGTTCCCAGTCTACAGCCAGGATTTGGTATTTGGCAAATTCTAAACCGCGATCGCGACTCTCGCGGCGGTTTTGCAGAAGGAGGGGGTCCATCTTGTTGTAATAAGCCAAGTAAAGGTGGGGGACGCCGTCGAAAGTATTGGTCGGGCCGAAGTGGGGGTCGATGCGAAGGTGATCGTACTGGTCGTAAACAGTTTTGAGGAAGTAGGCTATCTGCTCGTAGCCGTATTGGAAACGGACGGCAAAGTGCAGAGGAAAGTGTTTGAAGTAAAGAGCGGCGAAAATTAGGAAAGATAGAGTGAGGGCGGCCAGGCCAAGGCGTTTGAAGCGGTAAATGCCGGCGGCGATAAAGATGCTTAAGGGGACAACGGAAACCAGGTCGCGGTAGAGGCTGACGCCGCCTTGAGTGAGGGCGGGGATGAGTGGGGAGATAGCGCCAAGGGCGAGAAGGAACTTGAAGTTTTTGGCGAAGTAGCGGCGCAGAGATATTAAACCAATGACTAAAAAGGGCAGCTCTATTTGCAGTAATAGGCCCTGGTTGAAGGCGTCGTGGGGGTCAAAGAGCTGGAAGCCGGAAAAGAAGAGCCAACCGGGGTTGAGGTAGTCGGAGTAATTGCCGAGAAAGGCGCTGGTGAAGAAGGATAGGCCGTGCAGAGCGGGAATCCGGCCGCGCTGGAATTCGGATCTGACGTAGCCCGTAGTCCAGAGCATTTCGGTCGATGAGCGGGCGGTTATGTGGCGGTTTTTGAGAAAGTCTATGGATAGGGGAAGCAGGGTGATGAGAAAGACGGCTAGAAATGGCGCCAGGCGCTTGCGGGTGAAGATAAAAAGAATGAAGATGAGGAGAGGTGTGTAACCCCATTGGGTGTGGTAGGCATAGAGGGAGAGGGCGAAAAAAAGGCCACTGAGAATTAAACGGGAGCGTAAAAACAGAGCCAGGCCGGCCAGGGTGAAGAAAAGGGCGAGATTGGTTTCCAGGGTATGGCGGGATGTAAGGAGATGCCAAGGAGCTGTGGCCAAAACTAAACCGGAAATGAGGGACAGCTGAAAGTTGCGGCTGAAGTGGTGGACGATGATTACCAGAAGGAGAACGGAAAAAGACCCGAAGACGGCGGAAGTAGTTCGGGCGGAGGCGGTGGTGTTGCCCAGAAGTCTAATGGGAATCATGGCCATGTAAGCATAGAGGGGGGCTTTGTAGGTATTGTGGGATTGGAAAGCGATGGGCAGGAAATTTCCGCGCTCGTCGCGTAAAGTGCGGGAGACGGAATAAGAATCGTAGGCGATGGAAATTTCATCATTGCCCAGTTGGACCGGGACGCTGCCCAGACGGTAGAAACGCAAGAATAAGGCCAGCGCAAAAAGTAAAAGGAGAGGAAGAAATTTTTTAAATCCAGGCATAGGCTGTGAATACTAATCCAAGAATAAATAGTGCAAAATAGCGACGGGGGGAGAGGTTCAGTTTGGATATTCCGAGCCAGGTAAGGAGGAGGAGGGAGCTTCTGGCGGTGAATAGAAAAAGGGTTTTGTCCGGGAGTTTGGTGGCCCCGGCTACAAGCAGGGCTAAAATCAGGGGGGAGATGAGTAACTTATTAAACTTGGCAGAGAGGCCGACGACTGCCAGAACAGTGTTGGTAAGCAGGAGAGTTTGGTAGAAGTTAAAAAAACTGATAAAGGAGAAGAAATTGGTCAGGTATAAGTTGGTGAGGCCAAAGCTTATGGCGAGCGGTTCACGCAATTTGTAGGGGAGGTAGAGGGATTCTTCGATTTGACGCTTGACGGCGAGTTTATATTCCGTGGTGGGGGCGATTAGGCGCTCGTGGTCGAAAGAACGCGGGAGATTGACTATGTTGCCTTGGAGCAAAACGCAGAGAATGATAATCGGAATCCAGACGGGAAAAAGACGGGGACGAAGCAAGCCGAGGGGAGCCGCCAGTTCGAGGAAGGAAATTGCCGGGTAGCGGGGGGCGAAGTAGTATAAGGGAATGAGTGAGAACAGGGGAAATAACATAGCACGGCCTTGGGTAAAGGGCAGGACGCACAGTAAGGCTAGAGATAGAGACAGGGCGTTGAGGATGGAGGTAATGAGCGGGTTATGAAAGGCCAAATTGATGCTGACCGACGCTAAAAAGGTAATTGCCAGCCAGAAGAAAGAATTGCGATTCACAGGTAAATCGATTATACTTCGAAGCTATGCGAAAGTACGAGTTGACCATATTGGCTAAAGCCCGGGAGGGGGTAGTGGAGAGGATTGAAAAGCTGGCTAAGACTTTGGGGGGGTCGGTCGGTAAGATTTCTGAGATGGGCAAAAAACCCCTGGCTTACCCGATTGATAAGGCGGGAGACGCGCACTTTTTTAATTTGATACTTGAACTACCCGGCAAAGCGGTGCTAGAATTGAAAAAGAAATTAGCCGTTGATAAGGAAATATTGCGGCACATGTTGACTGAGGCGAAGTAGTAAATGGCAAGCAGATCTTTGAACAAGGTAATGTTGATTGGAAATTTGACGCGTGACCCTGAGATGCGTTATACCCCCCAGGGCACGGCAGTATGTACGTTTGGAATAGCTACAAATAGGTCTTGGGTGACAGACTCGGGGGACAAGAAGGAAGAGACGGAGTTTCACCGAATAGTGGCTTGGAATAAATTGGCCGAGTTGTGTTCTCAATTACTGTATAAAGGAAGAAGAATATATGTTGAGGGGAGGCTGCAGACCCGACAGTGGACGGGACAGGATGGGCAGCCGAGGACAGCCACGGAGATTGTGATTGAAGATATGCTGGTGTTGGACGCCAGAAGGCAGGGAGAGGAAATGGCTGCTCCCGCCCCCGACCAAGATTATCCGGACGCGCAAAATGCGCCTGCTGCTACAGCTGATGACCAGACAGCGACGCCGGCTAAGCCTGTTAAGAAAAAGAAGGATGACAATGAGAATAAAGAAAAAGATGAAGTGAAAACTGATGTAGCCGAGGATATTCCCTTCTAGTATGCTGCAGAAGAAGAGAATTATTAAAGTTCCCAGGAACTGCCAGTTTTGTAAGGAGAAAAAGGAGCCTGAGTATAAAGATGTAGCTACACTTTCCAAGTATGTTTCTGACAGGGGGAGGATATTGGGAAAAAACAGGACTGGAGTCTGTGCCAAACACCAGAGGAAACTGGCTAAGGCTATTAAGAGGGCGAGGGAAGTGGCACTATTGCCGTTTGTAGCTGGACTCTGATACGATGAAGGACACAATGAAATTGAGAAGCTGGCTTTTGGCGGTGACGTTGATGGTGGTGTCGGGGACGGTCGGGTTTGAGCTGGGGGAGCAGAAATTAAGAATCTCTTTTAGAAATTGGAAGCCGGCGGTTGTGTACAACCAGACAGCGCCGGTGGACACTTCTGGGGCAAAGGCTGATTTTTCCCATTTTTGGGTAGTGTGGGACAAGTTGTCCGCCGAGTATGTGGATAAGTCGGCCTTGGTGCCTGAAAAGATGGTGGATGGAGCAATTTCGGGTATGGTGGCGGCGGCGGGAGATCCTTATACAGTGTATTTGCCGCCTCAGCAAAATAAAGAAGCGAAAGAGGATTTGGGGGGTAGTTTTGAGGGAGTGGGTATCCAGCTAGGGTTTAAAGACGGCAAATTGGCGGTGGTGTCCCCGCTGGAGGGTATGCCGGCAGTGAGAGCGGGAGTGAGAGCGGGGGATTATATAGTGCACATTAAGGATGATAAAAAGAAGGTTGACAGAGACACGGATGGAATGAGCTTGCCGGAGGCGGTGAGACTGATAAGGGGAGAAAAGGGGACTCGGGTGGAATTGACTTTGTTTAGAGAGGGTGGAAAAGATACATTTAAAGTGAATTTGGAGCGGGATACAATTGTAGTGAAGAGCGTGGAGTTGCAGATGCTGGAAACAGGGGAGGAAAAGGTGGGATGGATAAAATTAAACAGATTTGGAGATAGAACTCAGGAAGAGTGGGCGGGAGTGGTGGGGCAGTTGGCGAGTATGCAGGCTGAACAGTTGAGGGGGGTGGTCTTGGACTTGCGGAATAACCCGGGAGGGTACTTGGAGGGGGCCGTATGGATAGCCGGAGAGTTTTTACCGGCGGGAAAGATTGTGGTGTCCCAACAGTATGGCGACGGGACGAAAATTGACGAGAAGGTAAAACGGAACGGACAACTGCTCAAGCAGTCGGTAGTGGTAATTGTCAATAAGGGGAGCGCATCGGCGGCGGAGATTTTGGCCGGGGCTCTCCAGGATCATGGGAGAGTTGAGGTGACAGGTGAGCAGAGCTTTGGTAAAGGGAGTGTGCAGCAGCCGGATGATTTTCCAAACGGCTCGGGCCTGCATGTGACGATTGCCAGATGGTTGAGGCCAAATGGCGAATGGATTGATAAAAAGGGAATAACACCGGATTTTGAAGTGAAATGGGAGCCGGATGAAAACGCGTCCGACTCGGGGGATTGGAAATCGGACTTGCAGCTTGTAAAGGCTGTGGAAATATTGTAGTTTTCAGGAAAAATTCAGGTTGAAAAGTTAAAACTAGTTGGTCTATCATGGATGTCTTATGAATGACTGGAATAAGTATGCAATAGGGGCGGCAGCCGCGACAATAGTATTGGCGTCAGCAGCGGGCGGAGCGGCGGCGGATAGACTTGGTCTGATGAAGTGGCTGGACAAGTTTTTACCAAGGCAGACGGTTACTCAGGACGAGGTGCAAAGTATGAAGCTGCTGAAAGAGGAAAACGTGGTGATAGAGGTGGCGGAGAATGTGAGTCCCAGCGTGGTGACGGTGGGGATTAAAAAGACTCAGTCCTCGCGGCTATTTGATTTTGAGACTGATCCCTTTTTTGATCCGTTTGGAATTTTCCGGAGGATTCCCAGAGCTGGGCAGCAGGAGAGGCTGATTGAGCAGGATATAGGGTCGGGGTTTGTGATCTCGGAGGATGGGTTGATTGCCACAAACAAACATGTGGTGTCCGATACTGACGCGGGGTATAACGTGGTGACTAAGGATGATAAAACGTACGACGTAGAGAAGATTTATCGTGATCCGGTGAATGATTTGGCTATTTTGAAGGTTAGTGCAACGGGTTTGAAACCGGTGGAGATGGGGGACAGCAGTAAGTTGAAGGTGGGGCAGTTTGTAGTGGCGATCGGGACGGCGCTGGGAGAGTTTAGACACACGGTAACGACGGGAGTTATTTCGGGATTGGGACGAGGAATTACGGCAGGCAGTCCGTTTGAGGGATCGGAACGGCTGGACGGGGTGATTCAGACGGACGCGGCGATTAATCCCGGTAATTCTGGCGGTCCACTTCTAAATTCCGCGGGCCAAGTGATTGGAGTGAACGTGGCCGTGTCTACCGAGGGGCAGAATATCAGTTTTGCGATCCCGGTCAATGTGGTCAAGGAAGCGATTGATAATTTTAATAAAACCGGACAGTTCAGCCGGCCATTTTTGGGGGTGAAATATAGAATTATTGATCTTAAAACCGCACTTGCGAATGAGGTGCCGGCAGGGGCGTATGTGGAAGAAGTGGTGGAAAATTCTCCGGCTCAGAAGGCGGGGATTGAATCCGGGGATATCATTACTAAAATTGACGGCAAAAAAATAACGGGTGATGATGTGACGGGCTTGTCTACAATCATTGCCGGGCATAAGATTGGGGATCGAGTGGACGTGGAGTTGTGGCGTGATGGGGATACGAAAACGCTTTCGGTGACGTTGGAAGAGGCGAAATAACTGTTTTTGTGTTAAAATTTGGCCTATGAAATCAGGGATACATCCACAGTATTTTCAGGCGACAGTGACATGTGCCTGCGGCAACTCGTTTGTTGTGGGATCGACTAAGCAGTCGATCAGCCTGGATATTTGCTCCAACTGCCACCCGTTTTTTACGGGTGAGATGAGATTTGTGGATACGTTGGGCAGGGTGGAGAAGTTTGTGCGCCGGCAGGCCATGGGTCAGGCCCAGAGCGGGGTGGTATCCAAGAAGCAAAAGAAGCTGTTGGACAAGAAACGGGAAGAGGAAGAGGAGGCAAAGAGGCCAAGAAGCCTTAAGGAGATGCTGGATAGAGTTAAAGCGAAGGCTTAAATGGACTATTTACGGCAGGAATTGGATAAGGTGGAAGAGAAAATCCGAGAAGCGGAGGGGTTGGTCTTGGAGTTGGGAGAAGTTGCTCAAAAAGAGATTGATGAGTTGAAAAAGAGGAGAGATGAGCTAAAAAAAATAATTGAGGGAGATCCACAAGTGAAGAGTTTTAATAGTGTTATTTTGGAAGTGCGTCCGGGGGTAGGGGGTGAGGAGGCCAAGATTTGGGCGGAGGACCTGGCTCGTATGTATACGAGATTTGCACAGCTGCACAGTTTTACAGTCGAGCAGTTGGATGATGGGGTTATTAAGATAACGGGGAAGAGCATTTGGGGAAAGTTACAATACGAGACTGGGGTGCACCGGGTGCAGAGGGTTCCGGAGACGGAGGCCCAGGGGAGGATACACACTTCTACGGCGTCGGTGGTAATTTTACCCGAAGTCCCGGAGTCGCAGATAGAGATTAAGGAAGACGATCTGGTGTGGGAGTTTACCCGGGGGGGCGGGCATGGGGGGCAGAATGTAAATAAGGTGGCCACGGCGGTGAGGTTGACACATAAGCCCACAGGGGTGATAGTTCAGTCCCGTCAAGAGCGGTTTCAGGAGCAAAACAGAAAAATCGCTTTGGAACTATTGCGGGCCCAGTTGTGGGAGATAGAAGAGGAAAAAAAGCGTCAAGTAACCAAGAACCAGCGGCTGGCGATAGGGAGGAGTATGAGGGCAGAGAAGATCAGGACTTATAATTACCCTCAGAACAGAGTGACAGATCATAGAATTGGCAAAAGCTGGCACAAGCTGGATAAAATATTGGATGGGGATCTGGGGGAAATTTTGGAGGAGCTTGGCAATGCTGCCGCTGGAGTTTAACAATTCGGTGGAAATAACTGACTTTTTGAAAAATATGGGAGAGGGTGAGTGGGAGATTGCGTGTAGGACGTGTGGGGAGGCGGTGAAGGTAGTTAAAGAGAGGGGGAAGTGCCGAGCGAGGAATGACTTGTGCCAGGTTCCGAATATGTATCGGAGACAGTGTGTATTGCAGGCGGTGGATGAGGCCTGAGTTTACTCCCCCCAGCCCTCTCCGGTGAGCTGGAGTAAGCCCAGGGCGTTTCGGGCGGCTTGGGTTCTGCGAAGTGTGTGGAGACTCCTATCAAGGATATGTTGGACTTGTCCTACTCGGTGCAGGTGCAGATGCCAAGCAATTTCTTCGTGGGTATGTCCTTGTAAATATAGATCTAAGGCTTCTTGTTCCCTGGAGTTGAGACAATTTTGGGCTGCCTGCAGAAGCTCGGTTACGGCTAGGTTGTAGGCGGCTTCTTCCTCGGCGCTGGGAGTGGTGAGGTGCTGAGCACGGGAGAGAGGGACCTCATGTTTGGCGGCTTCAATCTCGACTTGGAGCTGCCCCCTGTGAAGATTATTCATGGGAGTTGTGACTCTAGGCCCGCCCTTCCAGGTGGGGCGGTGTTTGTTCTCTGCCTCAGGCATGGAGTGATTATACAGTTAGCGCTTGACTCCGGCTATGTAGACGCCGACGGCAATGACGGCGGAGCCGGCGAGCATATAGATCGTTAAAGACTCACGGAGCCAAAAGTAGGCCAGAGGGAAGGCGAAGAGGGGGGAGAGATAAGAAAACATGTTGGCTTCGGATGCCTCGATGGACTTTTGGCCTTTTTGGTATAGGAAATAAGCTAGAGCTCCGGAAATCAGGGCCATATAAATTACGCCCAAGTGAGCTGAATAGCTGATAGCTGACAGCTGGTAGCCGATCGTGGGTAGCCGGAGCAGGAAAATGGGGAGGAGGGAGAGGAAGCCCAGAAAAAACATGGAGGTAGTCAAGAAAAGGGGAGAAAGGTTGTCTCTGAGACCTTTTTTGGTCAGTATCACGTAGCCTGTCCAGGTGAAGTTTCCCAGAAGGACAAGTAAATTTCCGGCCATACTTCCAGTAAATATTTGACCGGTTTCGAAGAGGGGTTGAACGACGACTATGGCTGAGCCGATGAAAGCTATTATGAGTCCAAGCTGTTCGCGGCGGGTAACCCGCTCGCGTAAGAAGTAATGGCAGGCTAGAGCGGTTATTATGGGAGAGGTGGAGGAGATGATGGTGCCGTCGAGGGAAGTGGTGAGGGAAAAGCCGTAAAACAGGGGCAGAAGGTTGCCGGAGGAGCCCAGGAGGCCAGAGAAGATGATGATAGCCCAATCGCGAGCTGAGAGTGAGGCGAGATGACGGTGGGGTTCGGTGAATAGCCAAATCGGGATGAGAACGAGGCTGGTTATGAAGAAACGGTAAGTGAGGAAAGTGATGGGGTCGAGGTAACCCAGCGTGTGCTTGATGATGGGACCAGCGAAGCCCCAAATGGCAGAAACGGCGAGAAGGATAAGGTAAGCGCGAGTACGGGCAGAGGACATTGAATAAATTTCTAATTTCTAATTTCTAATTTCTAAATAATTTTTTAAATTTTCAAGACTTAAATTTTGCTGTTCGCTGGTTTGCATGTTTTTAATTTTGATGGAGTTTTGAGATATTTCTTCCGGGCCGAGGATAGCGATGAAGGGGATATTTTTGGCCGAGGCGTATTTTAACTGTTTGTCGAGTTTAATATTGGGGTTGGGGTAAAGCTCGGTATTAACTCCGCTTTCGCGCAATGAGCGGGAGAGTTTAAGAGCAGGAGAGTATAAGTCCGGAGAAAAAATTGCCACCAGGACTTGGGCGGGGGATTTGGGGAGGTTCGGCCAGAGGTTGAGATCTGCTATTACGTCGCAAATTCGATCGAGTCCAATGGTGGTTCCTACAGCCGGCAAGTCCGGGCCGCCCAAGGTTTTTATGAGTTGGTCGTAGCGGCCGCCGCCAGTTATGGATCCTATTTTGGGCTTTTCGACTATGGTTTCGAAGATAGCCCCAGTGTAATAGTCCAGGCCGCGGACGAGGAAGGGTGAGAATTGAACGTTTCTGGCACCGAGTTTGATACCCAGGTCGATGATTTCCTGGAGTTTGGGGTCGGGTTGGGCTGTATCTAATAAACTAAATAGGTTGTTAATTTGGAGTTGGTCGACTTGTTTGGAGGCGAGTTCAACTTCGATTTCGGTGCGGGGTTTTTTATCGAGTTTGTCGATGATTTGGAGGACGGTAAAAGTTTTGTCGGAGGAGATTCCTGATTTAATTATTAAATCGAAGAGAATTTGACGGGAATTGACTCGGATGGTGAAGTCGGAAAATTTGAGTGCGGAAAGAGAGTCGGAGATCACGGCCAAAATTTCGGCGTCGGCGAGGGGAGAGGTAGTCCCGATAGTGTCGATGTCGCATTGATAGAATTCGCGGTAGCGGCTTTTTTGAGTGTTTTCAGCCCTGAAGGCGGGCTGGATTTGATAGCGCTTGAAGGGTTTGGGCAGATCGGGGTATTGGGTCATAAGGCGGGCTAAGGGAACAGTTAGATCGTACTTGAGGCCCACGGCACGATTGCCCGGGTCTTTGAAGAGATACATAAGTTTTTCGGCTTCCTCGCCGTATTTTCCAGTTAATACTTCGGCATATTCTAAAGTTGGAGTTTGGAGTTCGGCGAAACCATACGATTCAAACACCGCTTTTAAGGTGGAAATGACTTTATTTCTGATGGTCATGGTCTCGGGTAAAAAATCCCGGAAGCCCTTGAGGGTCTGTGGAGTGGTCATAGGAGAATTATATGACAAATAACTTGGGTAATACCGGGCGGTTTTTGGGATATTTGAAAAATTCGTATTTGTAGGTGTCGATTGAGCGCTGTCCAGCTAATAAGACTGGATTTTTGAAGTATTTGTATATTACTGCGGACTCGGCTGCAAAAAGGCCGAATGCTTTTTTTGCAACGCTTTTGCTGTTTCTATACTTTATCTCTTTATTATATTTTTCTTTATCTATTAGTTTTGTAAAGTTCATGCAAACTTCACTGAAAACAAAGTCATACATTTTTCGCATGCCCGGTTTCTTAAGCAGGTTGGACATTAGCACACATTTGGCGGGAATGAGAGTAGTGGAGAAGAAATATCTAACTTGGCGGGCAAACTCGACCGAATCAGGGAACTTTTTGGCGTAGAGATATTCTGGCAGCTCGTCAGGGATTAGTTTGATATAGCTAAATTTGATGTCAAGCCTTTTGAGTAAATCAACGAATTTTTTTTCTGGTCCGATGAATTTGGCTGCCTCTTGGGTGTCAAAGTCTGGTTTGCCCAACTTGAACATTTTCCAGCTAAAAAATGATATCGACTTATTTTCATCGATCCAATTTAGAATTGACTCGAGGTTTTCGGGAGGAGCAATCTGATTTTGAGATAAATATAGTTGAAAAATTTGTGACTTGGTCATATTAGCCGGAATATGGATACCAGATGGGGAGATCTGGGCAAAGTAAACTTTGGATTTTTCCTAAGCGGGTGGGATCAGGATCGGAGATGATGAGGGCATCGTATTCTTTGTTTAAGATTGGGCCCTGGGCGGCATAGAGGGATACGTTCCGTTTTGCAGTAAGGTCGCAGATACGGATAATTTCCGCGTCTGTTTTAATACCGAGCTTGTCGAAGTAGGCCAGGCGGCGGCGAATGCTGGATTGGATATAATCTTCTCCGACTAGAAGGTCTAGGCTTGTATAGGCGGCGTTGAAATCTTGGTAATATTGGGCCTGATAGGGGCTTTGGACTTCGCTCCAAAGCTTTAATCCTACTGAGGGAGAGATATTTCCGAGTTTTTGGCGGAGTCTGGCGGCATAGTGGGATATGGCGGATTTCTGATCGGAATTTGTTAGCCATTCAGAATAAATATCAAAAGGGTCGTTATCAGCGAGGAGGATATCAAGATTGTAAGCGATGCCGGTTTGGGAGAGAGCGGAGGTAAGGGTTTGGGTTTTTCGGTATAGACGAGGAGTTTCAAGCCGATTTTCTTCCTGCCCAAGATAGTAAAAAGGCCGATTGTTTTGGACAACGCATTTAAAGTCCAAGCAAGCGAAACAGGCGAATTTGAATTGCTGGTTTTGTTGTTGGCGCATTTGGGCACGGCGGATTATCTCAGGAAGATTTTGAGTGGGAAAGACTGACTCGCGTTCGATGACTTTTGAGAACAAGGCTAACGGTGTCTCTGTTTCTTGTTCCGCGATTATCCTAGCTAATATACTGAGAGTGAACTCCACTGGATCAGAAGCTGTAATTGGGATTTCAGCTGGGTTTATTTTTCCATTTTGGGGCGTTCGGGATTCAGCAAAATTAACGAAATCTGCATCGTCGGATGGCTGGAGCAATGCGACGTTGACTCTTTTGGAAGATCTGGCTGAAACGGTATAAAGCTTTCCGGATGGACTTTCTCTGGTGGTAAGTGAAAGATAAGCGTTGTCTGCTGATCGGGAATTGGACGCAGTCTTTTTTACTTCTCCACCCTTTTCGATGTACCTTTCTGCCATACGAAATAGTCGCCCGCCGAAGCCGGTTTCTGAAATTACATAATATTTTTCTTCTTCGCTTGACATAAACAAAAAACCTCCCGTTCATTAATCACGAAAAATCGTGAGTAAGGAACGAGAGGCGTCTTTTTTAACTAAAAAGACCGCTTCTCGCGGTCCCATCCTTATTTCCCGATAAACTACTTATCGGGACTCTTAGTCTGGCTCAACCCGCTAGGGCGATTTCAGATGGCTGATTTTTACAGTTTGCCTTCTGTACAGTATTTGGCTGTCTCCCTGCCCGAATTGCTACGCAAATGCGTTGCAGGCGGGCTCCCCAGGCGTGACTTGGGTATAAGCGGATTTACAAATTGTAAACTTATTTTATGCCCTGTAGTCTGATTTGTCAAATTTATGAGGGTGATGTATTATTTGCTCGTGGGGAGAAATAATAGCCCGGATTTTGAATTGAGACTGAGATATGATTTGGCTTGCGCCGGTTTGTTTGCGGTTTCGATTGTGTCTGCGGCGTTGACAAACTTTATTGATTCGACGACGAACCCGGAGCTGTTCTGGACTGGGTTGACAGTCGCTGGGGGAGCGTTCTTACTTGGATTGGCGGCGGCATCAAGAGGCAATATAAATGGACCTGCCGTTTAGCGGTTTTTTTCGCGAGAGACGAGGAGATAGGTACCCAGGACTAAGTAGAGGACGAAAAGGATAGAAATAATAAATAAATTAAATAAGGGGCTATGAAGGACTATTTTGGAGTACTCAGGCTTGCCGAGGTAGTATAACCCGCGTAAGAAATCTACGGCGTAGGTCATGGGAGCGATGCGGGAAAGGATGTACAAGACAGGCGGGAGTTTGGTGATGGGGTTGAAAACGCCGGCTAGAAAGAATTGAGGAAAGATGACGAAGGGAAAGACTTGCTGGGCGGACTGTGTGCCTGAGAGATTGGACATGATTAGGACTCCGAAAGCACCCCCCAGGAGACAGGCAATAAAGCCGGCCGGCAGGATTAAAAATAATCGGAACCAGTCGATGGGAATACGCATAATTACGCCTAAAAATAGAATGCTAATGATGAGAAGCGAGGAGACGAGAGATTCACCCAGGATTTTACCGGTGAGAATTGTGTAGCGGGAGATGGGGGCGACGAAGAGCTCTTGGGCAAAGTCGGAGTCCCGGTCGGTGACCAGAGAGATGAGACCGGAGGCAGTGGACTGGAATAGAGTTTGGGCCAAAACGCCTACAAAGGTGAATAAAAGGATGTTGAAGCCGAGCGACGAGGCGACGTTGGCTTGGAGGCTTTGGCCGAGAATGCCGATAAAAATGAAGGGGAACATGAAACTAAAGACGATGCGCATGCGGTCACGCAAAAGTTTAGTGACGTCACGAGCAGCAATTGCTATGATGGCATTTAGTTCATGGTTCATGGTTAGTTGGTATCCTGAATAATTTTTAGGTAGGCGGATTCGAGAGTGGTGTGGCGGCCGGCAAAGTTTTTTTTATTTTGGCCGGACTGCCGAGGGCGACTATTTTGCCGCTTTTGATGATACAAACGGTATCGCTGTTTTCGGCTTCTTCCAGGTAATGGGTGGTGAGAAAAATTGTCGTGCCGTTTGATTTTCTGATTTGGGTTAAATAATCCCAGAGATTTTTGCGCGACAGGGGGTCGAGTCCCGATGTAGGTTCGTCAAGAAATAATATTTGAGGCTGGTGCATGAGACTTCTGACTATTTCAAGTTTGCGCTTCATGCCGCCGGAGAGGGCTTTGACCGGCTTGGATAAATCGGAGGCGGTCAGGCCAATTATGGACGTTAGGTGGGTCACCTGATTTTTGTAGTCGGTGGGCATGAGGGAGTAGAAAGGACGGTAAGGATATAGATCATAGAGAGCCGCGTGGAAGCGGACGTTTTCCTCGGCGGTAAGATTGGGGTCGAGACTGGGGTTTTGGAAGATAATGCCGATTTTTTGTCTAACAGCAGAGCTTTGTCGGTCTATGTCCAGCCCGGCTATTTTGACAAGGCCAGAGGTTTTGGACAGGGTGGTGGTGAGAATGGAAATAGTAGTGGTTTTCCCGGCTCCGTTGGGGCCGAGAAGAGAAAAGAATTCACCACTGCCGACGGCAAAGCTGACATTGTTTACTGAAGGGTCCGGCGAGTTCTTGTAGCGTTTGATGAGGCGGCTTACTTCGATGACGTTTGCCATGGGAAGATGCGTTTTTCTAGGCGGTTAAAAAGGTCGGAAATGACCAAAGGCGAAGGACCAAGTTCTTTTTCCAGCTGCTGCTCGATTTGGGTGGTGTCGAGAGTTTTGAGCATGTGCTCGAGCTGGGGATCTGAGGATTTGGGGGAGACTACTTTTTGATGAATTTCATGGATGAGACTTAAGGTCTTGGTAATTTCCCGTTCGGCGATTTGGTTGACTTGGAGATGAATTTCTTCACGCAGGGAGTCGATGGCGGCTTGACGATTTTGGCTCATGAGGACGAAGATAGCTAAGAAAATAGCTTCGAGGGAAACGAGCATGGTCAGAAAAGTGAAGGGATAGGGGTCTATGACCGGCAGTCCGGGGATCTGGCCGGTGTTCATAATGATCCAGAAAATGAAGGCGGCGGCGTTCAATAGGAAAAAACCAAAACTGCCGGCGGTGCGGTTGATGTCGTCCGCCAATCTCTCTGTAAACCGGCGGTTTTTTTGAAGCTTTGATTCGAACGAGTGAAAGGCAGGCACTATTTGGATTGTACCAGATGGATGAGGCGGGCAGTGAGGGTGTTTGGGGTGGTGGATGCCGCACCGATGACGATGATCTTGTCTTTAAGATCAATGTCCGCGAATTTGGTTTTGGGTGTGTACTTGGTGGTAGAGGAAAGCTTGACGGTCCAGCCTGTACTTTCCGTGGAGCCGGATTTGACGGGGGTGAGGGTGATGGCGGAGGAGGTAATTTTGGTGACGATGCCAAAAATTGCCTGGCGGTTGTCGGCTGATGGCTTGGAGATGATCAGAAGACGTTTGGCAGTGAGGGTGCCACTTCCATCCGAGTCACCCATGACCAGAATGTAAAGACCGGTTTTAAGGTCCGCACTGGTACCATCGGTTCCGGAAGAAAGTTTGATGGTGGCGTCCGGGGCGATGGTAACGTTTCTGGAGGCTTTTTGGAGGGTGATTAGTGTAAGTGTGCCGTCGGAGATGGTAGAGATGCTGCCGACGTAGGCTTTTTTCTTGACGTCTTTTTTGATTTGGGCGATTTCCTCGGCTACTTTTTGAGCGACGGCGTCGCGGATGGAGGAGGGGGTAGGGGACTGGGCGAAGGCAAGAGCGGGAGAGTGTAAGAGTATAAGAGTGTAAGTAGCTATAAGGATTTTTTTCATACTTTGGCGGTTGTGTAACTAAGAGTGATTGTTTGGGATGCGGAGTTGCCTGATGCGTCGAAGGCGGTTATCGAGATGATATTGTATCCACCCTCGAGGTCAATATCGGCGGTGAAGTTTCCGGAGGCGTCTGCCGTGACAATTTGCTCTCGGCTTTCTGAGATAATGCTGATCATTGCAAGCGGCGCTGATTTGCCGGAGATGGTGACTGAGTCTTTATTTAAAAGAGATTCGTCTTCAGGTGAGGTAATGGTGAGAGAAATTGCAGACGAGGAAGGAGGAGTGGGAGAGAGAGTTTCTGCCGTAGTGGGTAAAGGTGAGCCGGTGGGGGCGGGAGTGGCTTGGGGAGCGGCCGCTTTTTTCAGACTTTTGTTGGCGGTCCAAATGCCAAAAGTAATGACTAAACCGAGGGTAAAGCCGATGGCAATCGCTAAGAGGACTTCCTTCTTCATGAGTTGGCCTTGAGATTAACAACAGAAACTGATATTGTCAAGCCAAATGGAAGTTACATATTTGGGTCATTCCAGCTTTAGAATAAAGGGAAAAACGGCCGTGATTGTGACCGATCCGTATGATGAGAATTGTGGAAAGTTTCCCAAAGATGTGTCTGCGGATATCGTGACGGTGTCGCATGACCATTCTGACCACAACAACATTAAGTCACTTAGTTCGTCGTTCGTCGTTCATGGTCCGGGAGAATATGAGGTGAAAGGAGTGTCTATCATTGGAGTGCACACCTGGCACGACGAAAAGCTTGGTGCGGAAAGGGGAGCGAACACGGTTTACGTGATCGAGATAGATGGGATGAGAGTGGCCCATTTGGGAGATTTGGGACACAAGCTGTCTCAAGAGCAAATAGATGAGATGGGCCCGGTTGACGTGGTCATGGTGCCGGTGGGCGGGGTGTATACGATCGATGCGGCGACGGCCGGGAATGTAGTTAAGCAAGTGGATCCATGGATGGTTATTCCGATGCATTACCAGCAGGCGGGATTGGATAGTGCAGCTTTTGGCAAATTGACCGGGGTGGGGGAGTTTTTGAAGGAGGTGGGCAAGACTGATGTACAGGCGATACCCAAATTGGTCATTTCGGTTGATAGATTACCGACTGAACAGCAAGTTGTGGTTTTGGAGAGGAGATAGTTATGGCAGTTACGGCGAGTATCAAAGTACCGCCCAATTCGATCGATGCGGAGAAAAGTGTGCTGGGGGCGTGTCTTTTGGATCGGGACGCGGTAGTGGAGGTAGTGGAATTTTTGCGACCGGAGCATTTTTATGAAGACAAACACGGCAAAATTTTTGGGGCGATTATGGACTTGTATCAAGAAAGAGAACCGGTGGATGTGGTGGCGGTGGGAGAAAGGCTTAAAAAGGCGAAGAGTCTGACCGAGGTTGGCGGGCAGGGATATTTGGCCGAGCTGGTAAATGGTGTGCCGACGGCGGCGCACGCCGCCCATTACGGGGGGCTGGTGAAGGATCATTATACTAAGAGGCAATTGATCTCGGCGGCCGGGCAAATTTCGGAAATGGCTTTTGATGCAGGGGCGGACGTACGCCAAATTTTGGATAACGCGGAACAGAAGGTATTTTCACTGGCTCAGCAGCATCTTAAGCAGGTGTTTGTACCGGTGAAGGATATTTTGTCAAAATCGTTTGATCGATTGGACGAACTGCACAAAGCGGCTGGGTCTTTGCGGGGAGTACCGACGGGATTTTCGGAATTGGATGACACGTTGGCCGGTATGCAAGAGAGCAACTTGCTGATATTGGCGGCCAGGCCGGGTGTGGGGAAAACAGCGCTGGCACTCAATATTGCCCAAAACACGGCATTAAAGTACAAGATGCCGGTGGGGTTTTTTAGTTTGGAGATGAGCCGGGAGGAATTGATGGACAGACTCCTTGTGTCCAAGGCGGAGATAGACGCCTGGAAGATGAAAACCGGGCAGCTGTCTGAAGATGAGTTTAGCCAGTTGTCTGAGGCTATGGGGGAGATGTACGAGGCGCCGCTGTTTATTGATGACACGCCGGGAGCGTCGATTTTGGAGATGCGGACAAAGGCGCGTAGACTCCAGGCCGAACATGGGTTGAAGATGGTAGTGGTTGACTACTTGCAGTTAGCCCGGCCGGGCCGGAATTTGGATAACCGGGTGCAGGAAGTGTCGGAGATATCCCAGGGGTTGAAAAATCTGGCTCGGGAGCTGAAGGTCCCGGTCCTGGCGTTGTCTCAGCTGTCGCGGCAAGTCGAAGCGCGGGGGGTGAAAAAGCCCCAACTGGCGGATCTGCGCGAGTCGGGGGCGATTGAGCAGGATGCGGATGTGGTGATGTTTATGTGGCTGGAGAATGACGAGGATTTGGAGAATATGACATTGGATGTGGCCAAGCACAGAAACGGACCCTTACGGTCCCTGAAGTTGCGCTTCCGGCGCAATCTGCTCAAGTTTTACTCGGTGGAGGCGAAGAGGAAGGGGGGGTAACTTTAGCTAAATTTGGCTAACATTTCGTCGATTAAGCCAGCCACTTTGTCTATATCAGCCTGTGTACTGAGGGTACTCAAAAATTCGGGAGAATCTACATACTCGACGAAGTTATCGATTTTTTTAAGTAATTTTGGATCGGTGATGTTAGGCCTTGCTAGTTGGGCAATTGCAGAAACACTTTGATGAGCGCCGTTTCTGGCGAACTGCTCGGGGGTTCTAGAGTCGATGATTTCTGGTGGAGAACGCGACCATATCCCTGGAGTTTTCTGAGTGTCGCTATGATACTAAATTCTTCTTGCATATGTTTGTTGGTGCCGAGGGCGAATTTTAGTTTAAATACCTTCCTTGGGTGGATTATCCCTCTAATTGATTCTTTTGGGAAGATACCAGCACTTATTTATCACCTAGTTGGTCAGTAGCTTCCTGTATCACTGACATTGCTGTCTTTTGGATGGCCGAGTTTATGCAAGCTTTAATTTTTTCTGCTAAATCTAATGCATCCATCTCAGATGGGTTAATTTCTATCTTCAGTATCATGGGTTCGGCATTCAGGGTAATGCTAATGCCGTTTTCCTCATGATTAACGATCATATTTTGTAGGAATTTGGAGGAAATATCATCCATATTTATTTTGGTAAGACAAACGGTGTAATTGCATTTGTAAAAACTACAGCTGCATATGCAGAATTACAAAGTCTGAGAGATAGATTCCCCTCTTTAATATGATTTTGCTTTCTAACAAATTCAAACAAAGCAATCGGCACAGCAAGGCGAGACAGACCTAGCGCTAATGTGGCCAGTTCTCCAATTTTTTCAATTCCGAATCTTGCTATAGGGTTTGATTCTTGATATCCCTAGAAAGAAAAACATGAGTTGTA
>Ga0209431_10001094_pt1 | contig 22485 bp, 15 predicted proteins | sample RifCSP13_3_FD_184021 | JGI IMG/M metagenome (GOLD analysis project Ga0209431, IMG submission 184021) | Soil microbial communities from Rifle, Colorado - Rifle CSP2_sed 13_3 (SPAdes) (version 2) | ecosystem: Environmental > Terrestrial > Deep subsurface > Rock core/Sediment | place: Rifle...
AACCGAATGGCCGGTGTATTGGCTGGGCCAGAGGCAAAATCCATCGTGGTGTTTGCAGGTAAGGATCACACCTTTGAATCCCGTTTCTTTCAGAATCCCGGTCCATTGTAACGGGTCAGCCTGGGAGGGATTGAACCGGGCCGGAGATTCGCTGCCCATGCCCCATTCGAGATTAGTAAACGTATTGATCGTAAAATGGATAAAAGCATTTGTTTCCATTTCATGCCAGGCAAGCTGCTGGCTGGAAGGAACCGGGTAAACCGGTGCCGGGGGGGTAACCGGGTTCCTGCACGATGTGGAAATACAGAATAATATTGCCGGTGTGCAAAACAGAAGGATTTTCAGCATAAAGCCATTTTTGCCATAAAGATACAAATCAAATGGTTTAATCGGGGGCGTAGCAATTTTTTTTTGAATTGCCTGCCGAGCAACGCGTTAATTCAGCCGCATCGAGGTTGGGATACACATCCTCGTAGAGGATGAATTATTGCAAACGAAATAAATACAAAACTACCGGGCCTTAATTGCGTTCTGAATTGCCGTTTCAACCAACGGTTCCATCACCTTATATCCCGCCAGATTGGGATGTACACCATCATAGGTATATTCGGCTTTCAGCCCTTTGCGTTCATCCGCCATGGGTGTGAAATAATCCAGGTAGATGCAGCCGTTGGCCTTTGCAAATTCTTTTATCCAGGCATTCAGCGAAACCACTTTTTCGGCAGGCTGAAGTCCCGGGCGCCAGGGAAAATCGTAAGCCGGAAGCACAGATGACAGTACTACCTTGATGCCATTGGCCTTTGCCAGCTCAACCATAGATGCCAGGTTATCCGTGATCATTTCCAGGGTACTTGGGCCGGTGTTTCCGGCTATATCGTTAATACCGGCCAGAATTACCACTACGGCAGGTTTGAGGCTGATAACATCGGGCCTGAACCGGATAAGCATCTGTGGCGTGGTTTGACCGCTGATACCGCGATTCACATAAGGCCTGGCGGTAAAAAATCCGGGGCTTGTATGGCTCCATCCTTCGGTGATGGAATTTCCCATGAAAACCACCCTGGTTACTCCCGATTCCGGTAATCCGATACTTGCATTGTCATCCCGGAATCTGGCCAGATTTGCCCAGTCGTTTCGCAGGCGTTCCTCCTCGGCTTTCCGCCAGGCTTCCTGTTGTTCGGGCGTGGGTTTTGGTGCATTGTTCTGGGCTAAAAGGCTAATACTTCCTGTAATTATCAAAATAAATAATGCAGATACGAAATGTAAGCTTTTCATGGGTTGAGGTATTATTTAAAAAGTAACGGCGCAAATTCAGAAAGGTAAATACGCCAGTTGGCCCAGGTGTGGCCACCGGTGCTTTCACGATAGGTATATTTAAAGCTGGTCTTATCCAGGGTATTCCGGAGATTGATCACGCTATTGTACAGGAAATCATCTACACCGCAACCGATCCAATATAACTTGTAACCACTGTTTTTCAACGCTTCCAATTTAGCATCCTGTTCAGGATCAGGCTGTAATCCCATAGCGGATCTATCGACCAGTCCCATGCTCATGACCCCGATATAACCAAACAGGGCAGGGTATTTTCCGGTGAGGTTCAACGTCTGCATTCCACCCATCGACAAACCTGCCAGTGCGCGGTTGTCTCTGTTTGCAAGCACCCGGTAATGGCTTTTGATATAGGGAATAACATCCCTGACGAGGCTTTCTTCAAATAGACCTTGTCCCATGGCAAACATACTTTCTCCGGCCGCTGTTGCCGGTCTGGCAGGGGCTTCTCCGGGTGCAGCTGCCTGGAGCGGATTTCCGTTGGTCATTACCACGATCATGGGTTTGGCTTTGCCCTGTGCGATGAGATTATCCATGATCTGGCAGGTACGGCCCAACGTAGTCCATGCATCCTCATCACCGCCACCGCCATGAAGCAGATAAAAGACGGGATATTCATCCTTGCCGTCTTCATAACCGGCAGGGGTATAAACATACATACGGCGGTTTAATTTCAGCACAGGGGAGTTATACCAGATTTTCGCAAGTGTACCATGGGGAACATTGTTGACGGCATACAGTTCCGATTCCTTCCCGGGAACAAGCAGTATACTTTCGTTGCGGGTGCCGTCACGCTTTATTTGCGGATTACCCGGGTCAAGCACACGAACACCGTTTACAGTAAAAACATAACCATAAAACTCAGGTGTCAGCGGACCCACAGTTATTGTCCAGAGGCCCGTATCGTTTCTGACGAGCGGTTCACTGGCACCGACCCCGGTCATCCAATCACCGTTGATGGAAACTTCAGTAGCTTTTGGCGAAAATAACCTGAAGGTCACCTTGTTATCCGGGAGTACCTCAGGCGAAACAACAATATTTGGCATACGAAACGCAGGCCGGGCAGGGGGAGTTGCAGGCCTGACGGCTTCCTGGGAATTCACTGAAAAGATAGCTGCAACACATAGTGCGCATGAAACGATAACTTTAAGCATTTTACGATTTTTATTTTTCATGATAATTCCTCCTTATAGTAATTTATTATTTTGGTATTCTAAAATTATTCAGGTCAGTGGTAGTTAAAGACTACTCCTGCCGCAAAATTATATGGCCGGAAGTGATAAGGACCTGTCCGTCCTCTTCATCCTCTACAATTTCTTCGGCTGCCTGCTTGTTTCTGACATAATTGTCGGCAAAAAGACATAAAACGGGAAAGTATTTTCTGAATATTGTTTCAAAGGCATCATCATCACCCCTGCGAAGCCGTTGAATCAATTCATGTTCTTCCATATTCACCTGTTGTGTGGATAAAAATAACTTATTATAGTATAAGCTGGCACAAAAATGATTTTTTATAATACAAAAAAAAATCCCGGGTAGAAACCCGGGATTGATTTAGCATGATCATGAATTAATATTGATTTTACCAGAACCGGTGAATTTCAGGATGTGAACGTTATTTTACGGAACAATCCCAACGGGTGTTATTACAAACCCGAACTTATATTCACCGGGGAATAACTGGTATTTATCGAGAGGCCTGGCCCCCCAGCTGTTATCGCCGCCAACACCCATCTGTTTGTAGTCGATGCACCATTCCACATAGTCCTGTGCCACTATGTCGGTAATATGCCGTTGATCTTTCTTTGCGCCGTCGTCTAAATCTTCCATGGAATTGTTCAATGCCGAGGTGCAAAATACCGGTTTGCCGGCAACCTGAAGTCCGCGTCCGGATTCATCGGTAAGGGAAAACCACCGTACATCGGTCCTGTAATTGTTTTCCTGCGGGCGGACATATAGAAAGCCCTGTTCGCTTACTTTACCCGAATAAAGCGAAACCAATGCCGAAGTATTCCTGTCAATATAATTCTCCCAGGGTCCCCGGCCAAAATATTTCATATTATCGTATTCCTTGTTGATATGCATGCGCATGCCGATTCTCGGAATTTCGGGACCGGATTTGTCGGAATTTGCAAAGGTGTTGTTCACCTCAATGCGTCCGTCCCCGAAAACCAGGTATTTAGCCATCCAGGTTGCCCGAACGGTGGGGAGGTCATATATGGCGGATACTTCAATGACATCTGCCGATACCTGATGAAATTTCAATTCTATCAGTTTCATATTATCGGCGGCAACCTTCCATACCTTCAGCCGGTTTTGCATGTTGTTGCCATAGTCGTTGTCGATCGGGGCGCGCCAGAAATTCGGCCGTAATGAAGATTGCATCATCTCTTTGTTATCGGTTTTATAGGAACTCAGCCAGCCAAGACTGTCAAACACAATGGAAAAGGCATTACCTGTTATGGTGGTGCCATTGGTGCTTTTAGCGTAAGCAACAGAACCGGCTGATCCTTCCGGCAGGGGTAATCTTGTGCCCATCGGAAGGGCAAATTGTTCATATGCTATAATATGACCCTGGGGAATCAGGCGCTCGGCAGCTTTCTGATAGGCCCGGAAAGTAATAAAATACTCACAATTTGGTTTTATCCTGATCTCGCCCAGGTTAACCGTTACCAGTTGGGTATTTCCTGGATCGGCTTCTATCCGGGACAGCCCGGCAGTCTTCACCGGGATCCCATTCTCTTCGATGGTGTATTCAAAATCATAATTGTCAAGCCCTGTGAAAACATATCCATTCCTGATCCCGAACTTTCCGGCAGCAGGATCTATGCTGTTGAACCTGATGTGCTGATACACTTTTTTTACTTCGAAAAGGGTGGGGTGGGGTCTGCGGTCGGGTGATACCAATCCGTTGGCGCAGAAATTATTGTCGCTTGGAACACCTTCCGGTCCGTAATCACCGCCGTAGGTCCAGTATTTTTTGCCATTTTTATCATAATGTGCCAGGCCCTGGTCCACCCAGTCCCAGATAAAACCACCCTGCAGAACCGGATATCTTTCGATAATATCCCAGTAATCCTGGAAATCACCAACGCTGTTGCCCATGGCATGTGCATATTCACATTGGATGAGGGGACGGTCGGAATGTTTTTTTGCATAGTTTTCCATTTGCGATGCAGGCATGTACATCGGACATACAATATCCGTGTTCCTGTCCATTTCTGCCCTTTCATATTGAACCGGCCTGGTTTTATCCCGTTTCTTTATCCAGTCGTAGGTGGCATAGAAATTGGAACCGTTGCCGGCTTCATTTCCCAGTGACCAGATTATAATGGAGGGATGATTCTTGTCGCGTTCTACCATCGCGATTGTACGGTCTATATGGGCTTCGAGCCATTCCGGGTTATTGCCCAGGGTTTTTTTCAGGTCATAGCCCATACCGTGTGATTCGATATTTGCCTCATCTACCAGGTAAATGCCATATTCATCGCACAATTCATACCAGCGGGGATCGTTGGGATAATGGCAGGTGCGCACAGCATTCAGGTTGTTCTGCCGGAGCAGTTCAATGTCTTTCAGCATGCCTTCTTCACTGATCACATGCCCGGTTTTTTCATCATGCTCATGACGGTTCACTCCTTTGAGGTAAATTTGTTTTCCGTTGATGCACAATCGCCCGTTAAGGATCTCTACTTCGCGGAAACCGATCTTCGATCCGATTACCTCTGTTTCATTGCCGCTTTTATCTTTCAGTGTAAGGACCAGCTGGTAAAGGTTGGGGGTTTCGGCAGTCCATTTGGCCGGAGCAGGGATTTCCTTTGTGAAGGTAATCTGTGCAGTTTCTTTCAGGTTGATGGGTACTTTCAATTTTTCACTGGCAACCGTTTTGTTTTCCTTGTCCGTAAGTTTCATTTCAGCGCTGTAATCTCCGCTCCGGAAAGCCGGGAAATAATTTTTCAGATCAACGGTCACGGATAATACGGCATCGGCATAGTTGTTAATCAGGTCGGTTTGCACAAAGTAATCAACCATATGAACGTTGGGTGTGGCATACAGGTAAACATCGCGTTCGATGCCGCTCAGCCTCCAGAAGTCCTGGTCTTCGAGGTATGAGCCGTCGCACCAGCGGTAAACCTCTACGGCAAGGGTATTTTCCCCATCTTTCAGTAGTTTTGTCACATCAAATTCCACCGGGGTTTTGGAATCTTCGCTATAACCAAGCTTATTGCCATTAAGCCAGTAGTAGGCTGCGGAATTCACACCTCCGAAATGGAGAACAACACGTTTGTCATCCCATCCGGCCGGAACCGTAAAGTTGTGTTTATAGGAGCCAACCGGATTGTACACCTTGGGAATGAATGGCGGATTGCCAAGCGATTTTGTCTGACTGTCATCTTGTTGAACCTGTTTTTCCGTGTTAATTTCTTTCACCTCATTAACACTATAATCCTTTGGCATAAGCGGGGAGTCGGCCCTGAACGGCCACTGGATATTTGTATAGATCGGATAATCATATCCCTGCATCTGCCAGTCGGATGGTACCGTTATGGTTTTCCATGCAGTGATATCATATTCCTGTTTGAAAAAATCCAGGGGACGTTCCGAAGGGTTTTTTGACCAGTGGAACTTCCAGTCGCCGTTAAGCAGCAAACACCAGGGGGATTCCCTGCTTGTTTCACTGCTGAATGATTTGCTGTCGGGGAATGGAATAAACCAGGCATGCGGAGCAAGGTTATTGATCCCGGTGATCTTCGGATCTTCAAGTTCGGGTCCGGTGACCTGCGAATAAATGGCGGCTGGAAATATCAACCCTCCCAGGATTAAAAAACAAAAATACTTGTATGTCTTCATAATGAATTTGGTATTAAAGAAGGAAGCAATTCCGTGTTGACAGAATTGCTTCCCATAACATATTAATTAAAACCTAAAAAAGAACAACACCGCTTAGAAACCGGGATTCTGGATTAATGCAGGGTTTTTACCCATTTCATCACGATAGATCGCAAAGAAATAACACTTGTCATCCCATGCCCTTTCATCGCCTGCGAAATCGATCTTTTCGAAAACCGGATCGCCCCAGGATGAACCGTCAGGCTGTCTGTAGCTGGCAACCGATGCAGCATCAACCTTGTACATAACCGAAACTACGCTGGTCGGATGATAGGCTGCAGGGCCGATTAACCACCTCCGTACATCCCAGAAACGTTGATCTTCATAAACCAGTTCAATGCGGCGTTCCTGCCTGTATCTTTCACGGAGTGCAGCTCCGGATTCGGTAATGGCAGGTTGTCCTGCACGTGCCCTGATCTGATTGATCGCATCCCTGGCAGGTCCTTCTTCTCCCAGTTCAATACAAGCCTCGGCATAATTCAGCAGTACCTCGGCATACCGGATATGGCGGAAAGGAACTTCCTGTGCAACATACTGGGGATCGAAAGTAGGATCAACGAATTTACGAACATAATAGCCTGTTTTTCCTCCGTTCCAGTCTTCGATGGGACCTTTGCGGGTATCAAGACCAGCCTTGAGCATGGTGACACCGTCGGTATTGTAAACCGCACCTACCTGTATCTTGCTGTAAGGATCAAGCAACAGGCCGTCACTGGGACGGGTTCGCCACTGAACACCTTCGTACAGTATGGTAGCATACAGGCGCTGATCGCGGTTGGCATACGGATTGGCTTTATGAACCGGGTTGCTCCAGTCAAACTTTGACCCATCGCGCATTTCGTAATCGTCAACCAGGTCACCGAGGGGAGTGTTGTTTCCCCAGTTATGGTAGCCATTCGGACCGCAATAGAGGGCGGGATTGTAATGTGCCCAGCCCTCACTGGTAGTCTTTGTTGAGAAGCACTGCAGTAAAATGTCCTCGTCGGTTTCTCCTTTCGTGGTGAAATAATCAACGAAGTTCTGGGCAATGGAATCCCCGGGGGCAGGTGATTTTTTGTACAGATCATATATACCCAGGTCCATAACTGCCTGGGCGGCATCCTTTGCTGCCTGCCATCTGGCTTGCTGGCTTCCGCCAGTAAAACCAATCAATTCAGGATTGGCATAACCCGGGGCATAGGTATTCATCTGATGATGAAGATCACTCGCCGCGTACAACAAAACCCTGGCTTTCAGCGCCAGTGCAGCACCTTTGGTAGCCCTGCCGAGATCACCCGATGATTCGGGCAGGTACATAGCGGCAGAATCGAGCTGACCAACGATATAGTTGATACACTCTTCATAGGTGTTGCGGGGTACCTCAAAATTATCGGTCAGCGTATAAGCCTTGGTAATTATTGGCACACCACCAAACATCGATGTCAGCATATGGTAGGTATAACCACGCAGGAAATATACTTCCCCAATAAGTCTGTTTTTCCAATTTTCATCATCAAAGGTATTCTCGTTAATTTTGGAAAAAAAGATATTGGTCCTTCTTACATTGAGGTACAGGGGATCCCAGCGAAGGTGCAGGGTATGGGGTGTAGCCCAGCCCCATGACCATCCCTGCCAGTCGTCCTGTGTCATCAGGGATTTGTTGAAGTTGGTGACACCCCAGTCGGGCGTAAAATGAGACTCATCGGAATAATCCGACAACCGTTCAATGGCAAAGGGCCAGCCCAGCGCATTCTTATAAATGCCGTTGACAAAAGTTTCAGCCAGGGCAAGATCGTTCCAGACGTCAACTTCAGAGTATTCCCCCAAAGGCTTTTTATCGAGGAATTCCTCTGCATTTTGACAGGAATAACTGAATGCCAGTATGGATAAAAATATCCAGATATAAAGTGTTTTTCTCATAATTCCGAAATTTAGAAGGTTAAGGTTAATCCTGCATTGATAATTTTTGAAAGAGGGTACGATGTTCCTTGTTCCAATTCAGGATCAATCAGTTTTACTTTATCCAAAGTAATCAGGTTCAACCCGTTCACATAAATCCTGAGTCCATCGATCCCGAGTTTCCTGTTGACGGTAGAAGGCAGGTTAAAACCGATTTCAATGTTCTTTAACCGGACATAATCGGTTCTTCTTAGGAATATGGGGGTGGTACTGGCATTGGCTCTCCAGTATTCTTCATCCCGGTTCCAGGTCCTGGGATATTCGGTATCAGTATTGTCCACTGTCCAACGGTTATCGGCAAATTCCTTATAGTAATTACCGATCTCACCGGATTCGGGACTGATGTATTGCTGGGCACCTGCAGCGCCCTGAACCAGGATTGATGCATCAAATTGTTTGTAACGCAGGTTGATGCTCAATCCACCGGTAAATCTCGGCATGTTGTTCCGGTCACTTCTTACCCTGTCAAGCCCGTCGATCACGCCATCATTGTTGACATCCTTGAAAATAACATCGCCAGGACGTGCATTGGCCCAATGCGGATAGGAAGCAACATCAGCATCGTCTTTGAAGATACCGATTGCTTCATAATACATGTCGCTGTTGATATTATAAGGATTTGAGGGGATCGGGTGGCCGGTTGATTGCTGATATTCAGGTCTGCCGGGGGTTTCATCCCAGAACGTGATCTCGTTCTGGGCATAACCGCCGTTCATGGAAACATCGTAATGAAAATCACCAATATCGTTCCTGTAGCCGATAAGATATTCGAATCCACGGTTAGTCACTTTACCTATATTTTCAGGAGGCAGTGATAAACCTGCGCTGCCTGGTACAGAGGCATTTCTTTTCCACAGAATCTCGGAACGCCTGTTGTCGAAATAATCGAATTCCACGTTTATTTTATTAAGTATCAGAGCCTCAAACCCAAAATTGGCCTGGTTGGCAACTTCCCAGGTAACATTCGGATTGGGAATACGCGATTCGTACAGGATCTTGTTTTGCTCGTTGATGTTAAAATCATAAAAATTGTTGGCGTAACCGTAAGAAGAAAGATACTGGTACTCGTCGATTCGGTCGTTACCGGTCTGGCCCCATGATGCGCGTAATTTGAAATTATTAACGGCAGCAAGGTTGTTTTGCCAGAAGTTCTCTTCGGAAACACGCCAACCCACAGAAACACCGGGGAAGAACCCAAACTGTTTTCCTGTGGGGAACATGTAGGAACCATCATACCGCCAAACAAATTCTAACATGTATTTCTGTCCGAAGTCATAATTGACACGTCCGAAATAGTTCATACGGGCATTCTGCTCAGCATATCCCCCATTGGTAAGATAGGCGTCAGCAGCACCGGCAAACATCTGGTCTACAGCCGGGGAAATGTAATTTTTCCTGAATGCGTTTACGAAATCCTTCTGTCCCTGTTGTCTCTCAGTTCCCACCATTACCTTTATGTTGTGGACATCAAAAAGCGATGTTTCATAAGTAGCATAGGTATTCCAGGTTACTTTGTGACCATCCTGGGTCTCCTGATACAATTGGGGAGCATCAAGTCCTCTTTTTCCCTTAACCAGTGTATGTTCCGGATTCCCGTCCCAGGTATAAAGATACCACGGCGTTTCAAACCTTTTGTGGAAACGGAGGGCCTTGTCGAAGGACATATTTCCGGTAACCGTCAAGCCTTTGATCCAGGGAACATTCACGTTCAATCTGACATTGCTTTCCAATACATACCACCTGTCCTTGTCATATCCGGTGGCATCGGTGCTGGTTACAGCAGGGTTATCGCCATATTCGATATCGGGGCCGGGCATTCCGTCAGGCCAGTAGGCAGGCATGTTTGGCTTTCCGCGCATCAGCATCCTGAAGATAGAACCTGCCGAGCGGGTGGGGAAGTTCTTGTTTTCCTGGCGTCCTGCGATGTCAAAGGCAATGTCGATATTTTTGGAGATTTTGCCGTCGATATTGCTGCGGAAATCATATTGTCTGAAATTGGTGGCACTGTTCTTGTAAACACCATCCTGAAATCTTTGTCCCATCGACAGGAAGTATTTCATGTTTTCACTTCCTCCGGAAACCGAAACATTCTCATAATTCTGGTTCGACCAGGGCCTGAATACTTCCTTAAACCAGTCGGTGTTCGGGTGACCCCAGGGATCGGAACCATCACTGAATTTTTGTATATCATCTGCGGTATACCTCGGATCACGGTTCCTGTAAATATCGATCTCGTTCAGCATACTGGCATACTGGGCAGCATTGGCCATTTCGGGAATACGGGTTGGCTGGTTAAAACCACCGTTTACTGTAAGGGTGATCTTAGGCTTACCCATCTGGCCACGTTTGGTGGTGATAAGGATAACACCGTTGGCAGCCTGTGCACCGTAAATGGCAGCGGAAGCATCTTTCAGCACGGTGATGGATTCGATATCACTCGGGTCAAGACGTTCCATGCTGCGGTTGGCAATGCCGTCAACAACTACCAAAACACTGTTATCACCGAGGGTGTTAGTCCCACGGACACGAATGGTTGATCCGTCATAGCCGGGCTCACCGCTGCGGGTTACAGCTACAACACCTGACAACCTTCCGACAAGGTTATTGGAAATGTTGGTGGCAGGAGAACGTTTGATATCATCACCCTTGGTGGTTGCTACCGATCCGGTTGCGGTCGCCTTCTTGGTGGTACCGTAACCCACAACAACAACTTCCTCCAGGCTTTGAATATCAAGTGCAAGATTTACATTAATTGCACTCTGGTTGCCCACTTCGATCCTTTCGGAAACATAGCCGATATAAGAGAATAGCAGTGCGGAAGCTGGTCCGGGAACCTCGATGCTGTAATTACCGTTCATGTCGGTAATAACACCCTGGTTGGTGCCTTCGATCATGATATTCACTCCCGCCAGTGATTCTCCGGATGAAGCATCCGTAACAACACCGGTGACTTTCTGCTGCTGTAATACCGTAGTATTGGGCAACAAAACGATCAGGGAATTGTCGATGATCTCACACCGGATGTCCTTGTCATCGAACAAATAAGCAAGTACCTGTTCGATGGAAGCATCCGATGCCTGGATATCGACTTTCTGATCGGGATTTACCAGATCGGATTTGTAGATAAATGACAATTCGGTCTGACCTTCGATTTCCGAAAGAACCTGCTTTAGGGTAGCGTCTTTCAAATCGAGCGATAGTCTGGTCGCCTGTGAATAGCCTGTTGCCGATACGGCCAGGATATTAGCTGCGAGCAGTAAGAAGGTTAGCTTCATAATTAATAGTAGTTTTAATATGCTATATTTTCGAGGTATAGCATCTGTTTGTTCATTTTTTTTCATAATATTGAAACAGTTATTAGGTTAGGACTGTCGCAACCTTTTAATAATCTGTCGGGTTGCGCGTTATGTGAATTGATTTGAACCGGTTAATGTGCCACCATTATCCGGTTCTTTTTTTTAGGGACATATCACCCCATAGGCATATATTTTTTGGTTAATAATAGGTTAATATTCATTGATTTGCTTTAGGTTTGCTTTCTGAAATTATTATTGTGTTGTCACGAATATCATACCTGAACGGTGCCGTAAGCTGAATGGCCTTTAAAGCCTGCTCTACGGATATATTCTTCAATACTCCTGTATACCGGATCTTCTTTAATTCCTCATTGTCGATCACCAGTTTAACACCAAACCTTCTTTCGAGCTTAATGGCAATGTTATCAAATGATTCATCCATAAAAACCAGCTTACCTTCACGCCAGGAAATGGATGGCTCTACTTCAATGGTCCTGGTAACTATGATCTTTTTAGGTTCCAGCGGTTTGGAAATTTCACGGATAATTTCCGCGGATATCAGCTGAGTTTCCTTTTTGAGGTAAATGGCTTTGTGATTGGGCTTAAGGAATACTTCCTCAATTTTATTATTGAGAAGATTTTTTGTTTCCAGGCTGACTTTTCCCTCAACCAGGGTAGCCTCGATAATATCTTCCTGGGAATAAGCCTTTAGATTGAATTTTGTGCCGTATACCTTAACGTTCAGATCACTTGTGTGCACGTAAAACGGCCTGACCCTGTCCCGGCTTATTTCAAAATAGCCTTCGCCATCAAGCCACACATCACGCGAATCCTCGTTAAACCGGTCGGGAAACCGCAACCTGCTTCCGGCATTGATCCATATCCTGCTGCCGTCGGAAAGGGCAAGTTCGGATCTTTCTCCCGGAGGAACTATAATTTCATTATAGGCTACCTGGGAGTTCTGAACTACCGGCCGTGAATTCTTTTTTCCAATAAAATATCCCAAAGGGATTGAAACCAGCAACAATAATATGCCTGCAACACGGAGCCATCTGTAAGTATTCAACCTGGCCGTTTTATTATCAGCGGATTTTTGCTTTCCGGTATCAATTTTTCCCAGGAGCGCATTCCAGTCGCTGTTTATGGTCTCATTACTTAATGTGCTCAGTTCCTCCGTATTGATCCAGGCTTCTTTGAACCTGTCCATGTATGCACGGTTCCGTGGATTTTCATTAATCCATCGATTTACAACATCCTTAGCGGTATTATCAGCGTTTCCTTCAATGTAACTTACCAATAATTCAATTGTAATATGTTCCGGTAAAATATTTTTCATCACGATATTTTGTTCGTGTATAAGAACAAAAAAGGCAGGGATACCCTGAGTGGGAAATGAAAAAAATTTCAGGGTTTGGTGATGTTTTTTATCTCGCAAAGCCCCGTAGGGAAAATCTCTCGCAAAGACGCCAAGACGCCAAGAAATAAATTTATGGTAATAAGTTCCTTGCGACTTAGCGGCTTTGCGAGAAATAACTATTTTTTAGACAACCTCATATTCTTAATAATCATTCAGGTTTTCGTGCAGGATGCGAAGGGCCTTGGTGATGTGGAATTCAACCGTTTTAACGGACAGATTGAGCTTTGCTGCGATTTCGGCGTATTTAAGCTGCTCAAACCGGCTCAGCATAAAAACCTTTTTGCATTGATCAGGAAGGGCATTAATAGTTTCAACGATCTTTCCCTGTAATTCAGCGTATTCGATATGATCAAAGAACTCCCTGCTGTGATCGTTTTCCGGTATGGCATCCATACGAATGCCTGCTTTTTTGTCGTTTTTAACGTAACGGATGCTGTTGTATTTAATGGCTCGGTACAGGTAAGATTTGAATGAAACATTCACGTTCAGCTCGTCCCTGTGTTCCCATAAATATATAAAAAGTTTCTGCACCACTTCCCTGGCATCGTTAATATTTTTCGTATAACGTCCGGAGAGAATGCAAAGCTGCGGATAATATTTTTTGAAAAGCAACTCAAATGCTTCCACGTCACCCGATTTGACCTTCGACCACAACAACAAATCTATAACGGGCATGTTTTCAATAATTGGAATTATAAGGATTTAGAATAAACCATGGACAGGGTTGCAATACAAGAAGAATATTTCTTCAGGATACCAAATATAGCATTCTTTTAACAATGTGGTGAAAGGAGGTAAGCTTATTTACTGAATACTATTATATTTCCAGCACCAATGCGGTCACCCGGAGGTATAATCGTATACTTCGTTCTCCTTTTCGCTCCTCCCTTGTCTGGTAAAGGCATTTCTGGCATCCCCGGGCCATCCTCCGGGAAAGTCGCGCCGTATATCACCATCACCATTGTTTTTCCGGCCTTCCATGAGGATCTCGGTACCATAATATAGTTGTGGTATTCCGTGCGTTGTAAGCAAATGGGTAATGGCCAGTTTATATTTCTGTACGTCTGAACCGATATGTTCCGCAAATCTTTCTGTATCATGGTTATTCTAATTCATACCGATTTAAAGCGGAACAACAAGCCGCATTCATCATTGTATGGATTAACACCGCATGAAGTTTATAATGGAGCTATACCCGATAAGGATATGTTCAGGCATGCCATCCGCCATGCTGTTTCAAAACGCAAGGAAATCAACCTGAAACAAGAGTGTTTGAATTGCATATAAGCTGAAGGACTGCAAAACCTGGAGCCGCATAAAAACTATCGCTGAGAAATTCATGATCTAAATAAAACAGTATTCTTCAATTCAGTTGATTCCCACCTATGGATAAATGAATTTTTCGCAGATTGTTTCATTAGCGCCTTATCTGACCACTTTTTCCCAATATTGGGAAGGAATGTTTTAAATTTGGGTAGATTTTGCTCTGCAAAAAGCATGACAAAAAATAAGCCAGAAGGGCACGGCCGAGCGGCTGACAGGACTATGGGATGGGTTCTGAAGGGATGGCAGGGCTGGCAGCTTGGGGTGGGCGGGATCTTTCCGGATCCTAATAAATAAGTTTATAAGGAGCTTTTACGTTAAACCAGAAAGTAATCAGTTCTATTTCTTTCTTTCGGGGTTTTACTCTGTAGTAGAGTGCATTATGTTTTGTGACAAAGCCTTTACGGATATTCTTACTTTTTCTTGTGGCTTCGAACATGTAAGGATTTTCAGCAATTTGGCTTAATACATTTTCCACTTCGTCTGCAAAGTTCTTTATTTCTATGATAGTCCACTTTTCAGCAAGATGATCAAGTACCTCAAAATAGGTTATTCTGGCTGTGGGTGTCCAACTAATTTTCATTAGTCTATCTTATATCTGGACTTAAGCTCTTTCATTACCTGTTCATGGGGTATCAGCTCACTCCTGTCAGCTTCGGCCAGACCTTGTTCTATCGATCTGCGTTCATCTTCGCTGATCTCATCCCACCAGTCAGCTTTCTTCTTAAAGACATCTTCCACCTTTTTCAGGATGGATGGCTTTTCTGTGTTTAGAATAAGCTGAACCAGCTCCAGTTTCTTTGCATGTAAATTCATTTTACTGTGCATTTGTGTACAAATTTAAAGATTTTTACTGACATTTTTGTGGTACCAATTTGGCACTTTAAGTCAAGGTGGTTTATTACTTGTGTTTTCATTTTAAACAATAATAGAGTATGAACACAGATTTTCACGGTAAACAACTTACCGTAAATTACGAATAAGCTGCTCCTTCAAAGATAACATTCATATTATTAAGCCAGGGATATTTCTGACGAGAATATTTTTGCATCACTTCAAGTATAAGGGGAAGATTTCTTTTCTTTTTCAGTTGTACGGTGATTGTATTTTCCCGGATAATAATATCAGCACCATTTAGAACGAATTTATCATAGAGACTTTGAATCGAGAGGTTTGAGTATCGTTCCAGTTCCAATGCAAGCAGCCGGTAAAGGTTGTGTGCAAGTATAGACATGGTCAGATCAAAATCGACCTTAATGACCATGGAAGAAGAGACCATGTTCAGGTGAAAAAAATCAATCTGTTCGGAAATCGATTTTTCAACAAGCCAGCGACGTGCATATTTTCTGATAACCTTTTCGATTGTCAGGTCAAAGTCATTCGTGATGATAACAGCCGGTTTTATCTTCCCATTACCGGTTATTGTGATCTGCCTTATATCTTTGTCATATTCTTTAAGGAAGACCTGTTCATCATAAACACGCAAGATTCTATGTTTATTACCGGCACATTCAACACTCACTTTCTTCCAACCAGCTGCAGGTAGTCCCGCTATTCTTTCGAGCATCAGTTTCCCTCTTCGGCGGATAGTGATAAATTTAATCTCTGCCTGATCCAGTTTTTTAAGATTTTCATAATTGGTAAACCTGCTGTCAAAAATAATGTATCTGAGCCTGTCGTCTTTAATTGTGCTGTTGCTATGGTAGAAATCCAGAAATTCAAGGACAACTGCGCTTTCATCTTTTTGTAAAATATTGGCATTGCCATAATCAATCAATCCGCTGTCGGGATCATGTGCAAGTACGGCCAGCATGCTGCTGAGCGCTTTGCCTCTTTTCCCCGACCAATTGTTTTCCAGATGGCTGTCATCTCCCCAGTAGGGAATGGTAGTAAAATCCAGATTGGAGGTATTTTCCAGCAATCCGGCTTTCATCCATACCCTGTGAAGTTGTTTTAAAAACTTCCGGTTCATTTTACTGGTGACCCGGTCAGAATATGAAGTGTACCATGCTGTTTTTGGTAACACGTTAAGCCCTGCAAATAAGCCCATACCCCGGTCCATGCACCAGGTATCATCGGCGCAATACCGACGACGGTTAGATAATTTTAAAGCTAAAAAACTAAGGATAGAGGCACTCTTGCCAATAATCGATGTTTCAGGATAATCTGATCTGGCAATGACAGTATTTACCTTGTGCCGTTTGATCAACCCAAGGAACATAAGTATCCCGGCATTTGAACTTTTAAAAATCTCCGGAGCAAAAGTCAGGGGACATGACTTTTCAGCTGCTATCTGAACATTTTCTAATTGTTGCCTGACAAGTTTTGAACGTCTTGGCAAACGCGAAAACCCTTCTGCCGATACAATATTGAAAATGTTCTTCTCTGATATGGAGTACCCCAGTCCGTCAAGGATCACTTTAATGTCAGGCACGGAGTAGTATTTTTTCCGCATCTCAATAATAAGAGATTTGACCTCATTTGTCGCAGAAGAAACTTTTCTTCCTGGTCGATATTCTACAAAAAAGAAAGATCCTGTCGCATCGGTGCTTAATTTATCTTTAAAGAAAGCGACCAGCGAGGTAAATGCCCGATATGTATACCCAAAGTGAGCGGCTACTTTGTGAGCCGGCCTGTTCTCTACAAAATACATCCTTAAAGCTTCATATTGTTTGTGGGTCACTAATACAGGGGAAAGAAAGAAAGATTCAGGTTCCATAATACTGTATATTAATACCGTGATAAAAATATACAATATCATTATAATATTAACATCATAATATATAAAACTTATTAACAAATTGTGATTTAATTGTTTATAAAAGCAAAAGTAATTAATATGCAACACAAAATAATTATCATATTATAACAATACAATTTATATATACAGTATTTATATAAATGCCCAGGTAATCAGAAAACGGTATAAGTAGCTGTTATACAAGCTATAAGACTAAATATAGAATAAGTATGATGGATGTGAAGTACGGTTAATTAATGACGTGAAAATCTGTGATGAAATTAAATTCATTTACTTTAAGATTATTGTTAGCCATTCACCAATCAATTTATGAAACGCTCTTACCATACCGATATTATGATTCAGTATAAGTTAGGTATACTGCCTCGGGAAGTTATAGAACAAATTCCTTCAAGCACTATTGACAACTGGAGGAAACGGGATATTAATAAATATTTTGGAATCGATAATATTAGGGATTATGAAAAGAATCTGGGAATGATGAAAGATTTTCTTTCCAGAAAATCATTGCTCAATGCAGCCAAGGCTCTTTATTACATCTATTGTGCTTATGTGAAACTGTTTGAAAAAGTAAAGAACAAAAGAAATATATTCCGACAATCCGGTTCAACAATCATGAATACAATCGATCAGGTTAAAGAAGTTATTGGACAGGCTAAGGCGTTAAAAGCCTTTGGTATAACGCACCAGCAGTATTATGCCTGGAAAAGAAACAAAAAGTGTAAAGTCTCACCGCCCAACCTTTGCAGGAAAGTATATCATAACCAGCTCACCACAAAAGAAGTAGATACCATTAAAGAATATTTGGCGAAATCACGATATAGTCATTGGAATATTACTTCAGTGTTTTATCAGATGCTCCGCGATAAAGCTGCGTTTATTGGACGTACAACCTTTTACAAATATGTTAACCGGTTGAATTTGCAGCGAATTAAACCTGAGAAAAAGAAATATGGCGAAGGAATCCGAACCGATGCTCCAAAACGAGTGTTGCATATGGATGTTACAATATACAGGCCATTGGATCATACAAGAGTATACTTATATTTTCTTATTGATAATTTTTCAAGGTTTATTTTAAACTGGAAAGCTTCAATAACATATTCTGCCGAAATAACCTTTTAACGACGGTTTAAACTGATACCACTTACCGGCAATAAATGATACCATTTTTCAATTGTTTCAAAAGTTATATTACTAATAATCAAAATATTGAAAATAAGGAATTTTTAGTAATACCGGTGAAAAATTTCTGTGCTTGTGGCAACTGAATAAGTAAATAATTCATAATTCAATGTCGTTTAGTTAAGCATAAAAGTACAATAAAATATTGATAACTGTTTATAAAATAAGTCATTAATGTTCATAAAGTAGTTCATTGACATAGTGTAGTTGCAGTAGGATTTATTAAATTAGGGGTATAGTATATGTGCCACACCAAAGGCCGCTATTAACAAGAAATTTCGTGAAGATGCCAGTACAAACGTAATAAAACTACTTGAAAATGAAGAGTATAGAAGCCGGTCCAAAACCGGCCGAATGGGGGCATTTACACGTAACAGAAAGTTGGCGTTCAAAAAATTAATTGTGTTTCTAACAAGAGGCGGGATGAAGTCATTGCAACGTGAGTTGGATGCATTTTATAAAGAAGTGACAGGATCAGAGTTTAATGTAAGAAAAGTAACCAAAGGAGCATTAAGCCAGGCTCGGTCTCAATTAAAACCGGAAGCCTTTCTGGAACTGAATGAAAATGTATGCCAGACATTCTATGATGAAGCTCCCTATTGGGTGTGGAAGGGGTACCGATTATTGGCCGTTGATGGAACACGGTTGTTATTGCCCAAACATAAGACGATAATAGAAGAATTTGGCGAATATGGTTTTGGACCAAATGCAGACAGTAAAAGATCCATAGCCATTGCATCGATGCTTTATGATGTATTGAACCTGGTAACACTGGATGCACAGTTAGCGCCGTTTGATTTCAGTGAAAGGGATCTTCTAAACCGGCATGTACCCTTTCTAAAAAAGGGAGATCTGCTTCTGCTGGACAGGGGGTATCCCAGTATTGCCCTGTTCTATTTGCTCAGGTACCTGGGAGTTGATTTTTGTGTCCGGATGAAAGAAGATTGGTGGTTAACTGTAAAGGAATTTTCAGAAAGCGGTGAGAAAGACCGTATTGTAAAGTTCGATTTACCCAAGAAGGATAGAACGCTTTTTGGAGGGCATCTGGAAATGATAAATAGCCCTGTTACTTGCCGACTTATTTCTGTGACTCTTCCAGGTGGCCAAAAAGAAATACTGTGTACATCGTTAACGGATACAGAAAAGCATGGGTACAATGATTTTCCGGATTTGTATCATTTGCGATGGAATGAAGAAGAGGCATACAAGCTTTTAAAATCAAGGGCAGAGATTGAAAGTTTTACCGGGAAGACTGCCCTGGCTGTAAAACAAGATTTTTTTGCCCGGATTTTTGCTATGAGTTACTGTTCGATATTGGCCTTCCCGATAGAAGAAAAGGTGCGACAGGAATATACTGAAGACAAGAATAAGCACCCTCAAAAAATAAACCGGACAAATGCATTGGCCATGTTCAGGAATATTAGCATTGGTCTGCTGGACAAAGGAAATATTAATGGTGCAATAGAAGCCTTTGATACAATAGCCTTCAATACAAGAGAAATTGTGCGGCCAGGTAGAAAAAATGAAAGAAAAAAGAGACCGAAGAAGCTACACTATATGAATTACAAAGCATTATAGCTTAACTAAACGACATTGATTCATAATTAGGAAATTCATTGTTTCCTGTAAAGCAAATCTAGCCTTCATGAATTGAAAATACAAGACCAAGCCCTCTGGGTTTTCCAGTAAAAATCTCCACCCTACGGGTAGTATTTTTACTGAAAAAGTCCTGTGTTTTCAATTCATTCCGTCAAAGTGTTGCTTAACAAGAATCAATGAATTAACATAAACAAGTGGTATCATTTTCTTCTTACAAATGGTACCATTTAGGAACGGTGTTATAAGAAATAACCTTTAAGAATATTTCTGAAGCCTATGATAAGCACCATCTGAATCAGATTAATCCGGTCATTGACCTGATATGTGATGGAGGATCGGAAAACAAAGGAAAAGTAGATGTATTCGTTAACAAACAAGCCGGTAACATTCAAAAGCTCATTGCGCAAACCGACATAATCTTTTCAAACAGCATGGTGGAAGCGGTGAACAAGCGAATGAAGTATGACTTTTTATTTACGACTAAATTATTAAACATTGAACAAACCAAACAATACCTTATCTACGCTGTTGAGCAATATAACAACAAGCCGCATTCATCATTGTATGGATTAACACCGCATGAAGTATTTAACGGAGCTATACCAGATAAGGATATGTTCAGGCATGCCATCCGCCATGCTGTTTCAAAACGCAAGGAAATCAACCTGAAACAAGAGTGTTTGAATTGCATATAAGCTGAAGGACTGCAAAACCTGGAGCCGCATAAAAACTATCGCTGAGAAATTCATGATCTAAATAGGGTTTGGTGAAAAAGTTATAAACATTTGATTGTTAATAATATACATGTATTTTTGTAGGAATAACTGCATGTTTTTAGTATCTTTTGTTCAGAAACACATGCAGTTATGATCAGATATAAATCAAGTAGACAAATGACCATCGAAGAGTTCAGAACGCCGTTCAAAGTCAAGCTGGACAAGGCAAACCGGTGGATAAAGCTTGGAGAATCATTGCCTTGGGATGCCCTGGCAAGTATATATTATCGGTCTATGAGTTCAGACATGGGCGCACCTGCCATTGACGCGAGGGTAGTAATAGGGGCCATGATTATCAAGCATAAACTGAAGCTGGACGACAGGGAGACCATAGAGACCATCCGGGAGAACATGTATATGCAGTATTTCCTTGGTTTAGAGGAATATACATATAATGATGTGTTTGATCGATCACTTTTCACTACCCTTCGTTACCGTTTGGGAGCAGATAAGTTTGATGCCATGACCCGTCAGATTATACTGACCTCAGAGGGAAAACATGAGGCAGCGAAGAAGGATCTTGATGATCATGATAGCGATATAAATGCCAATAAGTTGGATAAAAGTGACAAGAATGCAAATTCATCAGCCAATCATGAAGCAGAACCCAAGAAAACTGCAACCGGGGAAAAACCAAAAGGGAACAAAGGAATATTAATAGTGGATGCCACGGTAGCGGACCAGATGATAGCATACCCGACTGATCTGGGTCTTTTGTCCCGAAGCAGGGAAGAAAGTGAAAGATTAATTGATGAACTGTGTAAGATACTGGTTATTAATGATAAACCTCGCACCTACAGGCGTTTGGCCCGGAAGCAATACCTGAATGTGGCAAAGAAAAAGAATAAGACTAAAAACGAACTACGCAAAGCCATAGGACAACAGTTGAGGTATCTCCGGCGGAATCTGAAAAGCATTGAGGGATTATTGGACAAAACGCCGGGTATGAGCTTTCCTTTGGAAACAAGGGACCAGAGAATATTTTGGGTCATACAACATCTTTACCATCAACAGGCAAAAATGTACAAAGAGCACATTCATAGCGTTGATAACCGCATAGTAAATATCTACCAGCCTTATGTAAGGCCCATAGTAAGAGGCAAAGACAAAGCACAGGTTGAGTTTGGAGCCAAACTGGGTGTCAGTATACAAAACGGGTATGCCCGAATCAACACTTTGAGTTGGGAGGCTTACAATGAAAGCACTGATCTTAAGAAGCAAGTAGAAGATTATAAGAGACTTAACGGGTATTATCCAAAGGTGGTCATTACAGATAAGATATATGGCAACCGCGATAATAGAATCTGGTTGAAAGAACTGGGGATCAGATACTCAGGCAAACCATTAGGAAGACCTTCAGCCAAAAGCCAAACCCCATATCAGAAAAGAAAATACAGACAAGAACAAGGTATGCGAAATGAGGTAGAAGGTAAATTTGGTCAGGGTAAGAATGGCTATAACTTAAGCACGATAAGGGCCAGAGCAGCCAGAACCTCCGAAAGCTGGATTGCTGCCATATTCTTTGTGATGAACCTTGTCAAGTTCAGCAAGGAATTTTTGTTCTCATTTTTTCAGATGGTTCTTGGATCATTTTTTTCCGTTCCAAATATTTTTGTTCGGCAACGGAAGAAAAATATAGCACTTAAAATATAAGACTTATTCACCAGGCCCTATTTATTGTTACAGGCTGCCTTGCGAGCATAATCTCAAAGATGGAACAGGGAAAAAAGAACTTCTTGGAGATTATCTCTTAAGCACCAAAGATGGTTCAACAGCTTAGGCTACAAACCACCTAAATCCGGTACACGTGTACCACTTTCTGCAAGACAACTTGGCGTTATAGGCGCTATTCGATCGGTTATATTTAATCCCTAATATATAATAAAGAAAATAAAGAGCTCATGAGGGGCTGCCAAGGGGCTATAGTAATAGTAAGGGTAATAGTAAGGGTAATAGTAAGGGTAATAG
>Ga0209431_10001098_pt1 | contig 22449 bp, 17 predicted proteins | sample RifCSP13_3_FD_184021 | JGI IMG/M metagenome (GOLD analysis project Ga0209431, IMG submission 184021) | Soil microbial communities from Rifle, Colorado - Rifle CSP2_sed 13_3 (SPAdes) (version 2) | ecosystem: Environmental > Terrestrial > Deep subsurface > Rock core/Sediment | place: Rifle...
TGATATTTCTTCATCTTCGAGTGGAACGATTGCAGGCAGAAATTCAACCAGGGTGACCCTGGTTCCCAAAGTCTGATAAAAATGGGCAAATTCACTGCCTATGGCACCTGATCCAATAACGACCATTGATGCCGGAAGGGTTTTAAGCATCATGGCTTCGCGGTACCCGATGATCCTTACGCCATCCTGCTTAATGCCGGGCAGCTCTTTCGATCGTGCACCGGTAGCGAGAATAATATGTTTGGCAGTTATTTTCGATTCTTTCCCGTTGCTGTCGGTGACCGAAACGGTCTGGTTATCTACCATCCTGCCATATCCTGATATATGATCAATTTTGTTTTTTCTGAAAAGGAATTGAACCCCCTTGCTCATGCCTTCGGCAATGCTCCGGCTCCGTTCAACCATCACGGGCAGGTCAGGACTTATCCCGGAATCCACGGTAATTCCATAATCCTTCGCATGTTTGAAATAGGAATAAACCTGGGCACTTTTCAACAGGGCTTTTGTTGGAATACAGCCCCAATTCAGGCATATACCACCAAGTTCGGCCTTCTCAACTACACCTGCTTTAAGCCCGCATTGTGAAGCACGGATAGCGGCAACATAGCCACCAGGACCGCTTCCGATTACGATTACATCATAATTCATGATCTGGTTGTTTTAAAACGTATAAAATTATTGTATTAAATATATTATATGAAGCTAAATATACAGTTTTTGTTCGCAAGCAGTAAAAATTAAATCGTTCAAAGTTACATTTTCTTCAGGTTAATCTTTTTTTTCAGGTTCATCTTGATCCAATGCCGTTTGAAATATTTTTCCAAAAGTGCTTTAGCCGGAGTAAAGGGTGTTGTTTCACCGGTAAGCACTTTATGTTCATATGCCGCCAGCAGCTTCTGTATCCGTGGATCGCGGTAAAAACTGTCTCTCAGGGTCTGGTTAATAGTTTCATACATCCAGTACCGTGACTGATCCAGTCTTTTCTTTTCAAAGTAGCCGTTTAGCCTGGTAAGTTCAATATATTCCGCTACAGTTTCCCAGATTTCATTTATACCGGTATTCAATTTTGCCGAACAGGTCAATACCCGGGGTACCCAGCCCGATTCAGTCATGGGGAACAGGTGCAGGGCATTGGTGAATTCTGATTTAGCCCGTTCTGCCCTGGCGATATTTTCCTTATCAGCTTTGGTAATGGCAATGGCATCAGCCATTTCCATGATACCGCGTTTGATCCCCTGGAGCTCGTCCCCGGCACCCGCCAGCATAAGCAGCAGAAAAAAATCAACCATGGAATGAACGGCAGTTTCACTTTGCCCGACGCCCACAGTTTCTATAAAAATTGTATCGTATCCGGCTGCCTCGCAAAGGATAATGGCCTCCCTGGTTTTCCTGGCCACGCCTCCCAGTGAACCTGCCGAAGGTGAAGGCCTTATATAGGCGGCAGGTTCGGCCGACAATTCTTCCATCCGGGTCTTGTCGCCCATAATACTGCCCCTTGTACGCTCACTGCTTGGATCAATGGCCAGGACGGCAAGTTTCCGTTTGCTGCGTACAAGCTGCATACCCAGGGATTCTATGAAGGTGCTTTTACCCACGCCGGGCACACCGGTAATACCTATCCTTACAGATTTACCCGACCAGGGCAGGCATCGTTCAATGATCTCCTGTGCCAGCATGGAATGGAGGGGCAGGGAACTCTCTGTAAGTGTAATAGCCTGACTGAGCAGGGTCCGGTTTCCGGACAATATTCCTTCCAGAAATTCATCTACTGTATGCTGCCTGCGTCCTTTCTGCTTATAAAGCCGTATTGATTCTTCGCTGATATCGGGTGGTCTTACCACTCCGTCGCTGACACTGAGTGCACTTTTATAAGATGTGCCTTTCATGAAGCTGCAGGTTCTGAGATTTACGGTATTTTCCGGCCTCCGGTAGATTTAGTAACAACTCCGTTGATCCAGAGAATTGTCCTTGATCGTTTCGGATCATTTGTAATAACTGTGATAGCCTTTTTTTGGTTTCCCTCACGGCCTGCGGCATTAAAAACAGTTTTTATGGAGGTTGATCCGCCCGGTTCAATGACGGTTTTTTCAGGTTGAACGGCAGTACAGCCACAGCTTGCGCTTACCTTCCTGATGTACAGGTTTGATTTTCCGGAATTGGTAAGTTTAAATTCATGTTCAACAACCTGGTCCTGGCCGATCATGCCAAATGAAAAAGAGGTACTGTCAAATGCTATACGGGGTGCATTTGCCATATCGCCGGAAGAAAATTTTGAGAAATCCTCTTTAATATTTGCAGTTATATTAATACGGTTGTTTGGAAGCGTTTGTCCGTTAACCAGCATCGCCAGCCTGTCAACCACATAGTCCCAGTCCTTTTGCACGGTGGAAAGATATTCGATTTCAATTCTTCCTTCCTGCAATGGCTCGATGACCTCCGGGACCAGTGTTATTTTCAGATGAGCCGGCACCTTCGGGAAACTTAGCCTGGCAGGCTTGGTTTTTGATGTATTGTATACCTTTATAATGTAATCGGCCACATTTCCTTTGTAAATTTCACCAAATGCAGCATATATGGTCTGCAGGCGCAGTTCTCCGACAGTAAACCTGTAAGCTTCCTCAACCAGGTCGACCGGTATTACCACTCCTTTAACCGACAGGGCAACAGAAGGCAGATCGGCATTGCTGTTTACAAGTATGCTTTTATTGAAAGGACCTGGACGGTCCTTGGGGTTAAAACTTACCCGGATGGTGCCTGATTTGCCCGGCAGGACCGGTTCGCGGGGCCATTCGGGCGAGGTACAGCCGCAGGATGCCTTGACATCATGCACGATAAGTGGAATTTTACCGGAGTTAGTGAAAACAAAGTCATGTGTAACAGCGCCATCAGATTCCCTGAAGGTTCCGAAATTGTGTTCCTTTTCCACGAAGGAAATCACTGGTTTTGATTGCTGAGCGCTAAGTGCAGGTGTAAGTATAAAATACAGGAACAAACCGAACCATGGACCGTTTTTCATCGTATTCTTGTGCATTAAAAGTATTCGCCCGGGTCAAAGGTAGAAATTTCCGGATGAAAGTGGAGAAAATCAACTGTATTCTGTTTGCAATTGGCAATGACCGCAACAGTTGAAATGGCTGTACCGGCAAACTTATTTTATAATCCCGTGTAATTAATTTGTATAAAAAAATTAAATTTCTACCTTTGCATTCCGAATTTAACACGACACAATAAAAAATAAATACCGATGAAAAGGACATTTCAGCCATCCAACAGAAAGAGACGCAATAAACACGGATTCCGGGAAAGAATGTCAACAGCCAATGGACGCAAGGTTTTGTCGAGCCGGAGAGCAAAAGGCAGGAAGAGACTTACCGTTTCCGATGAAATAGGCAGCAAGTAAAACCTTGCCGGACGCAAAGTTATAATCCCCGCAACCTGCGGGGTTTTTTATTTGTAATTGGTGCAGTTCGTGACGAAATAGGTAAATGAATTGTCCCTGCTGCCTGCATATCCGTTCCACAGGTTGTGGAAATAAAAGTAAGAACCTTCCGGGATCCTGATTTCCTGAGATACCGTTGTGGCTTCCACCCTGAGCGATTCCACCCCGTTTATCCTGATTCCGAAAGGCATGAAGAATCCGTCTTCCACCCCTGTCCAGCGATATGTAATGATCAGTTCGCCTTCAGCTTTTTCATAACTGTAGGATAATACCGGAAGATTAGTGCTGTAAAGAAAAATGTTAAAAAAAGGGGTGTAATCCGAACCGGAATACCGGTTAACAAAACTGGTAAAATCTTCCGAGTTAACCGTTCTGTATTGGTTGTTTATACAAAAGTCACGGATAAGGTTAAAGAACAATGTGTCGTTATTCATGGTGCATCGCAGGTTGTGCAGCACAATTGCTCCTTTGTTGTACACATCCTGGCCTGCAAAAGTATTTTCATTCACATCCCGGTTTTGAACCAGGGGCCAGACATTGAAAATATAACTGCTGTTTTCGGAAAGCTCATGCAGGTATTCCTCCTTCCCGAACCGGTCCTCAAGGAACATATACTCGGCATAGGTTGCAAATCCCTCATGGATCCAAATATCGGCCATATCCCCGGCGGAAACTGAATTACCCCACCACTCGTGTGCTGCCTCATGAACAATGATAAAATCGTATAGCCGGTTCCGGTAAGCATTGGCGCCTTCATTATCGAACGCGCTTCCATAGGCAATGGCTGATTGGTGTTCCATTCCCTCGTAGGGCGATTCAACCAGACCGAATCCGTCACGGGCAAAAGGATACATGCCGAAAGCCCTGTTATAGAAACTAACAACATCCCGCGTTTGGTGAAAATGTTTTCTCGCACGATCAAGATTATAATGCAGCACGTTATAGTCAAATCGCACGGTATCCCGGCCGGTGATCAGGGTATCACCGAACGATTCGTATTTCCCGATATAAAAGGTTACATTATAGCTGTTGATCGGGTAACTTACAAACCAGGTGAACTGGTCATATTTCTTACCGGTTGATACCCTATTGCGCAGGTTTCCGTTTGAGACCGCCTTATAGCCTTTTGGAACCTGCAGGGTGATCTGCATGGAATCGGGCTTATCCGTCATATGGTCCTTAACGGGCCACCAGCTGCTTGCACCAAGCTGCTCACAGGCTACACCTATACACAGGTCCTTGTTGTCATCCTCACTCCAGACGAATCCGCCATCCCACGGAGGATTGGGCGCTGCCGGAGGTTTTCCGGAATAGATCACGGTGATCGCATGGCTTTCCCCGGGACTGAGTTCCCTGGGAAAAGTTACAAAAACTGCATTATATTCCCTTTTCCACGATAGCGGAGTGTTGTTCCACAAGATGCTGTGTATACGGAAATCATCGAACAGATCAACCTGGATAACGCTTGAAGGCAGTGTTACCTTAAAATAAATATTGTTTTTGCCTTCGATCCGCTTCTTTTTGGGCTGAACATTCACGGTAAGGTCATAATAAAATACATTGTAACAGTTCCTTTCATGCCTGAGGGCGCCCCTGAGCGTGTCAGTCCTTGTATACCGTGGTCTGTATCCAAGTTCGGGATACACCTTCTGTTTTCCGTAGAACTGTTTGATCAACAATTCCCTGATGAAATTCTTATTACACTGGTAGTTAATAAACGGGTTGTTTTTCTCTTGTCCGCTTTCCCGGGCAAGCTCCAAATCGATACACCCCTGGAAGGTGTCTCCCAGGTATACTTTTGCTATACCCCGGTTAAACAGGGCATCCGGAAAATTGGGGACAAGCTTCAGGAATTCGTTCATGTCCTCAATTACACCATGATAATCCTTTTTATCGAATTTAACCAGGCTGTTTTGCCAGAGTGTATCGGGATGTTGTGCATGAACGGCGGAGCACAATGAAATTACAAGCAGGGCGAATGAAAGTCTCATGGTTTGTGTCCTCATATTGGTAAACCGGCTGTCACGGATTGTAGGCGGAAAGGTTGAGAATTCGCATATAGTCCCGCTCTTCCATCAGGTCCTGTAAGGTAACATCGGAATTCTTCGACATATATTCGGATACAATGCGGTAGCCAAGCCACACAGCTGCCCGGCCCGGTGATTCCCGGTCAAAATCGCCGGTAAAAGGACCTTCAAGTATAAATTTATCGATGGTGAAACGGTCAGTGCTGAACAACATCCTTTTTGCCACCAGGTAGGCCCACATTGATTTTTCATTTGCCTGGCAAAATGACAGATTTCTTTCCGTAAACCCCCATTTCAGGGTATCGGGCTGCGCTGGGATCATGGCACTGGTAAAATACAACAAACGGCCCCTGTACAGCATGTTGGTAAGCAGGTTGTTGATTGAATCGTTGTAGGGAAACTCAGTCTCACCCCAGAAAAGCATGCAGTCCGAAGCCAATTTTCCGGGGTGCATGTTGGTCAGCAGGTAATTATACACACCTATTTTCCTGTAAAGTTCCTCCCCACTGCCCAGATACTTGTCGAGCCCCACCGCCAGCAGGCTGTCATCTGTTATGGCCGACTGGTTGAATCCCGAAATATAGGTTACAATGCGTGGTATGGGTTTGTCGCCGAAATAGTACCGGTAATGCCTGAATGCCAGGGAAAGATCCTTTTCAAAAGATTCCAGGTCAGGGAAAGTCTGCATGGTCTTCTCATATACGGTAAAATTTGTCCTGTCCGTCACAAATAGTCTCAGTCTGTCCGCGTACCCGGGATCATCGACAGGACCTAACTTTAAAATATAGCTGAAATGTTGAAAGAAAATTCCATATTCTTTTTCCCATACCGGAATGTTCTCCTCCAATTTTGAAGGATCGGCAGAAAACAAATCCTTCTCAAACCTTGAAATGGAGATATCAGCCCGGATATCTGAAATATCCGCCCGGAAGGGATCTTTTTTACATCCTGCTGCGAGCAGGGTGAAAAGGCAGAGAAGGATCGGGATGTTTTTCATAATCATGGTATAGCCGGCGTCAAAAATAGCCCCAAAATTTTCATGGACAAAATTTTTTTACATGGTTCGGCTTTTAAATTGCCGGACATTGGAGAAGCTTACAAAATTTGCCGATCAGATCAGGTATCTACATTTTTATTATATTTGATAGGAACGATGGATTAGTTTAATGAAAGGCTGTTGATCGGGAATCATATGCAATTGTTGGTCAATGCGGAGGATTCTTTGAAAACCGGAAGGATTATCCGCGGCCGGTGGGTATGTGATTGACGCGCACGGAGTGTGGAATTCGGGTACTGATAGTTGTGTTCAATAGGGAAATAAACGCCAATATTATATTTACACATTCGTTAGCGGCAAGCGTAGAGAACGACCCGACCATCATCGGACAGACCCTTAAATTGACAAAAACGCTTTACAAATATTGACAAGTGGACAGGACTAACAGAACATACAGCAACGGGACAACAGATAAGCCGACACACTTACCCGACCCTTCTGTATTTTTTATTTTCCCCACCGCACTTTTTTTAATTCAATTTTTAGCCAACCCACATTGGCACATTGGCTTTTGCCCCGACACTCAATGCCAACCCTTCGACAAAAGCCAAAGAGCCAATTTTTCCGACCCGCAGATGAGATTTTCGGAAACTATTCGTATTTTTGCAGGGCAATGAAGTTTTTAACACTCATATTAGCGACAACTGTACTGTTCCTTGCGGTTAAGCCGGGAATAGATACGCTTTCATTGCAGGCAGACACCGAGCAAAGTTGTTGTGGCGGACAATGCACACCGATTTCCGATAATGACAATCCGCAAGACCAAAATCAAAACAAAGACTGCAATGACAAATCCTGCAATCCTTTTCAGGTTTGTGGCTCTTGTGTTTTGCTTTGTTTGACAATTCCTTTTGACTACTTGCCCAAGCCGACCATTTATACAAAAAAAGATTTTAACTATCAATCGGCTTTCACTTCTCAATTCGCTTCTGACTTTTGGCAACCGCCAAAAATTGTTTGACACCATTCTTTGATAATGTTCCGACCCATTCGGAGCATTAATTCTTTTTGTTAAACAATTTAAAATCAGAAAAAATGAAATTTATAAAATCATTGGTTTTGGCTTTCACCGTGTTGACAGCCACAACAAGCATTGCTTTTTCGCAATCAACAAATACAAATCAGCAAACGGTCAGCGTAAAAACTGCAACCGTAAAGGTTAAAGGCATTACCTGTTCAATGGACTTAAAAATGATTTCTGCCAATGTGGAAAAACTCAAAGGTGTTAGCAGTTGCAAAGCGGGTAAGCAAGGCACTACCACGACCTTTGAAGTAAGATACAATCCTGCTTTGGTTTCAGAAAAGGAAATTTTTGCAGCCATTGAAGGAACGGGAAGTTGCGAAAATCCAGAAGAGCGACCATATAAAGTGAAACAGTAAACAACCGCAGGGCAAGGCATTTCAAAGCTGAATTGCTTTGCCCTGCAATAAAAAAGTAAGACAATGAAAAAATATATCTTCATTGTTGGTTTACTGTTTCCGTTTGCCATTTCGGCACAAACTATTTTAGGAAAAGTAACCTACGACAAAAAAGAACCTTTGATTGATGCAAGTGTATATTGGCTTGGCACTAACATTGGCGTTTCAACAGGAACAAAAGGCGAATTTGAAATCTCTGCAAAAGATGTTTCCAACAAAAAACTGATTGCAAGCTATGTCGGTCATTCAGCAGACACGATTGAAATTACCAATCAGACCTTTGTAGAGTTTAAACTTCAAGAAACAAAAACTCTTGGTGAAGTAGTCGTAACAGGACAAAGAGACGGAGTAATTATTTCAGACATCAAGCCCATAAAGACAGAGCAAATTACGCAAACAGAACTTGCAAAAGCTGCTTGTTGTGACTTGGCAGGTTGTTTTGAAACTCAAACTACCGTGCAACCTCAAACGACCAATGTAATTACAAACTCAAAAGAACTTCGTATTTTGGGTTTATCGGGTGTTTATAATCAGGTTTTAATAGACGGCTTCCCAATGATACAGGGTTTGTCATACACTTATGGCATTAGTAGTATTCCAGGAACATTGGTTGATAACATCTACGTTTCAAAAGGAGCAAACAGCGTTATTCAGGGTTACGAGAGCATAAGCGGACAAATCAATGTAGAAACAAAAGACCCTGACAAAACTGATAAGTTATTGCTCAACCTATATATGAACAATTTTATGGAAAAGCATTTTAACACCAACTATACTTTTAAGCAAGGGAAATGGAGCAACCTGACTGCCTTTCACACCGTGCAACCTGCAAACAAAATTGATAGAGATAATGATAATTTCTTGGACTTGCCCCAACTTACCCGTTATATGATTTTCAACAAATGGAAGTATGGAAATGAAAAAGATTGGGGTTGGAACAGCCGAATTGGTTTACGCTTTTTAAATGAACAACGAATTGGCGGACAAACTTCTTTTAATCCCGAAAGCGATAAAGGTAGCACCAGTGTTTACGGACAAAGTGTAAATATCAACCAACCCGAAATTTGGACTAAAACAGGTTATCGGCTGAATGACAAACACAATATCGTTTTGTTTGCTTCAGCATATCATCAAGACCAAAATTCATTTTTCGGAACGGTAAAATATAACGCCCAACAGACAAATTTTTACGGAAACATCCAGTATGAACTGAATTACAAAAGCAACGATTTGAAAACGGGAATAAGTTATAGACACTTAAACCTGAATGAAAATATTGCATTTACGGACACTTTCCTACAAAGAACTTACGCAGGAAATTACAAGCGATTAGAAAACATTCCCGGACTTTTTGCTGAAAATACAATGCGTTTCTTCAATAATAAATTGACTTTGATTGCAGGAGTTAGAAGCGACCATCATAATCAATTCGGTTTTATGGTTACACCGAGAACGCTTGTAAAGTATGACATCAGACCAAAAACAATTATCCGTGCAAATGTTGGAACGGGTTGGAGAACTGTAAATTTATTCAGCGAAAATATTGGTTTGTTGGTTAGTTCAAGAGACATAGTTTTTGCGGAACAATTGCAGCCCGAAAAAGCAGTAAATTTTGGAATTAACCTCACTCAAAAGTTTGACACAAAAAACAATAATTTATCGGGTTATTTTAGTGCGGACTATTACAGAACGGATTTTCAAAATCAGATTTTCCCCGACTATGATACCGACCCTACAAAAGCAAACATTAAAAACTTCACAGGCACAAGTGTTAGCAATGGTTTTCAGGCAGAATTGTATTTGAAAATATGGAGACGGATTGAGTTCAAGACTGGATACAATTATTTAGACGTTTACCGAGAAATTGGAGAAACAAAGCAACTTTTGCCTTTCAATCCAATGCACAAAGTTATTACGACTTTTAGTTACAAACCATTGTCAAGCAAATTTCATTTTGATATGAATGTGCATTGGTATGGCGAACAGCGTTTACCCGACACCAAGTCAAATCCGACAGAATTTCAGCGTCCTGATTTTTCAGAACCTTATACAATCGTAAATGCACAGTTTACTTATAAGTTCAAGAAATTTGAAGTGTATGCAGGTTGCGAAAACATTTTTGACTTCCGACAATTACAGCCCATTATCAGTTGGCAAAATCCGTTCAGTCCTTACTTTGACACATCATCTGTTTGGGGACCGACAAGGGGACGAGAAATTTATGTAGGAGTTCGGTTTAAACTTAACAAGGAATAAACCCAACCTAAAAGCAAGCACATACCGCAGCCACACAAAGCCGACACACCAACCAAAGCTGCGGTAAGAGCTTGCTTTTCCAACCCAAGAAAAAAATTGAATTAAAAAAATTCCTTCCCTTCTGAAAATAAAAAATACCCGACCGCACAAATCAACGCTGACAAAAAAAACAGTTGCTAAAAGGACTTCAACCGTTGACAGTAAAGCGTTTCAGGACACGGACGACAAGAACGCCAGCCGCTAACAGCACCTACCCGCAAGTGGCGGTGAAGTGCTTCGTAGGACAGTTTTGTGTATATTTGAACGGCAGTTCTCCGAATTAAAGTTGGTGCGTAAAATCGCCACCTGCGGGTAGCTGCAAACCGTTAGCAATAAGCAATAAAAGACGCAACTGAATTGAAAGATGATTCATCTTATTTATTAAATAGGGAAGATATGCTGAAGTTATTAGGTTACACTTTACTTTTTGTTATAGTATCTGGCGGATGTTTAAATCGGCAATTTGTTGAAGGGAGAACTGAATTTCTGGGCATCTCTGATACCGCAATTAATGATTCTTCAATATTTGAAGGACACGTTTATCGAATTGATTATATAGGAGACTATCCATATGACCTTGCTCCGTTTAAAATATGGATTGAGAATTTTGACCTTGAAACTGAAACTGATTCAAATGGATATTATTTAATTAAAACCGTTCCTGGGATTTATACAATAAAATGCCAAGACGGATTAGAATCGTGGGGTCAATTAATTGAAGAAAGGAGCCATGTTGAAATAGGCATGAATAAGAAAGCTAGAATAGATTTTTACATTGGTTATACAATTGAATAACAATCGATATTCAATATTGAAATAGTTGAATTGCCTACTGCTAACAGCGTATGCTATGAAAAGCACTTCCCCGCATAATTGATAATGACCATGTTACACCATTTCTTTTTTTTGAATGCAAAATAATTCCCATTAAATAATTTTATGAGTATCGCTAATGGGTAATATATTAGGTCGTGATCTGTTCAGTAACCCCGTCCTTCAGGACGGGGGAAAACAGATGACAAATGCAATCCTGCCGGGGGTTTTAACCCCCATTATTGAAAAACCGTCAGGATCGATAGGTCTGGGGCTGAAGCCCCGAAAAAGCTTTGTTTATTTTGATCCACGGCCTGAAGGCCGTGGTTATTGATTTGTATTTGTTGTATGCCCATGTTGGTATGAGTTTTAGTTTATTATTATGGATAACCGATAGTCATAAATAATAATATGGTACTGTCGTGAATGGCTTTGGATGTGGGCGGGCTTGAGCCGGCATAGCTACATCGATTGCGGAGCAAACAACAAATATCCTATCTGACGGTTTGCCGTCATCCTTCTTTGGTTACTTTCTGTGGCGACAGAAAGTGACAAAAACAATCAACAAGGTTATGCAAAAACTCAGTGTAAACCATGTGCCTTTAACTCTGTAAACTACGTCCCTTAACGAACAGCCATAAAAGAATATTGAAACACCATCAAAATGTATTAAATTTGCATATTAGAGATAATGAAATGACAGATATTCAGATATATAATAAATTACATTTCCTTAATCCCTCCCTAAAAAAGGAGGTTAGTGATTTTATTGACCATCTGTTGAGTAAACATAAAAGCAAGAGTAAGATAAGGAAGCCCAAATTTGGTAGTGCAAAGGGACGTTTTAAGATGGCTCCTGATTTTGATGAACCGTTGGAGGATCTAAAAGAATATATGAGTTAATGAATTGTTTATTAGATACTCATACTCTTATTTGGTTCCTAAATGGAGATAAAAAGCTATCCAAAACTGTAATTGCTTTAATTGAAAACAACGATAACAAGAAATTCATAAGTATTTGTACCCTATGGGAAATGTCGATCAAGCTTGGCTTAAAGAAGCTGGAATTTGATGGTACTATTTCGGAAATAATAGATTTGATAGAGGAAAATGACTTTGAAATTCTGCCACTATCCATTGCACATATTGCCGAATATCAAGGATTAGCATTTGTTCATAGGGATCCATTTGATAGAATATTAGTAGTACAAGCGATGGTTGAAGATTTAACTATCCTTACCAGAGATGAGAATATTCCACTCTATAATGTTAAAACGAGCTGGTAAATTGGCCAGTACCAACCAACGTGTGCTATGAAAAGCACTTCCCCGCGTAATTGATAATGACTCAGTTACAACATTTCTCTTTTTTAGATGCAAAATGGTTCCCGTAAAATAATTTTATGGAACTGTCATGGGTGGTTTTGAATGTGGGCGGGCTTGAGCCGGCATAGCCACAACGATTGCGGAGCAAAACAACAAATACCCTGTCAGACGGTTTGCCGTCATCCTTCTTTGGTTACTTTCTGTGGCGACAGAAAGTGACAAAAAAACACGAACGGGTTAGCACGTATTGGGGGTCGGACCAGGTATCTACATTTTTATTATATTTGATAGGAACGATGGATTAGATTAATGAAAGGCTATTGATCGGGAATCATATGCAATTAATTGGTCAATGCGGAGGGTCCTTTGGAAACCGGAAGGATCATCCGGGGCCGGTGGGTATGTGATTGACGTGCACGGAGTGTGTAATTCGGGCACTGATACCGGCGACAATAAGGATATAAACACCATGCTATTTATACACACTTGTTATGTGCAAGGCGACCGAAACGACACTACTTACTTGAAAAGAAATTTTTGTTTTGCCTACCCGAGAAAATAATAAAACAGAAAACCCGACACACAAAAGCAAGAGTTTGTCAGCCCCATCCCACAACCATCCCGTCGGCTGCCAAACACATGCTTTTTATTCATCCGCATGATCCTGATTATTAAGCACTCCTTAATTAATTAAATAATTCTTACTTTTGCACATATAAGATTCATTACTTATGAAACGAATTGGAGAAAGAATAAAAAGGAAAAGAGAACTACTTAACCTCCAACTAAATGATTTGGCAAGAAAAGTAGGTATTAGCCCAAGCGCTATTTCACAAATAGAAAAGGCTAAAGCATTCCCCTCAATTCTAACCCTAAAATCAATTGCAGATAACCTCCATACTACTGTAGGTGAGTTAATCGGTGAAAATGAATCATTAAGCAACAATCCCGTGGTATTTAAAAATGATATTAAGTTTGTCGAAAAGAATGACACGGGTACAGAAATTTATTTGCTTTCACATCACGATATAAACAAGCAAATGGACACGTATTTTATTCGTTTTGTTAAGGGATCAGATTTAGCGGGCATGTTCAGAAATAATTTTGGACAAATTTTTTGTTATATAACATCAGGAGAGATAAATTTTGAATTAGATGGCAAAAGTTATTTGCTGAGAATAGGAGACAGTATTTATTTTAATTCTAAGGTGCCTTTCATTGCAATAAATAATACTGAAAATAACTGTGAACTTTTATGGATAATTTCTCCGCCAAGTTTTTAAAAGGACCTTACAATTATTGTTAATAATGGTATAGTTTAATCTTACAGATTCAAATAAGCAACTAAAAAACTAAACAAACATGGATGCCCAAGCTTTATCACTTAACAACACAATCGAAAAGTTAAATTCAAATGTGTTGAATATGCTCTCCGAGCGTGGGAAAAATATATTTTTCCCAAAACTTGGCATTTTAGCTCAATCTGCTCAGGCTAAAGGGAAAACTATAAATGCTACAATTGGCGAAGCTGTTGAAGATGATGGAACATCCATGCACCTGCCTGAGTTTGATGCTTTGGTAAATATGCCAACAGCTAATATTTTCCCTTATGCTCCCAGTTTTGGCAAGCCTGAATTACGAACCCTTTGGAAGGAATCAATATATCATAAAAACCCATCACTGAAAGATACCGTGATTAGTAATCCGATAGCTACCAATGGCTTAACTCATGGCTTAAGCATGTCAGGGTATATGTTTGCTAATGACGGTGATACTATTTTGCTTTCAAACCATTACTGGGAAAATTACAATCTTATATTCGAAAACAGCTACGGAGCTAAAGTATCAACTTTTGAACTTTTTAAAAGCGGAGGTTTCAACTTAGCCGATTTCTCTAAAAAACTTAACGAAGTTGAAGGAGAGAAAATTATTACCCCTCTCAATTTCCCCAATAATCCGGCTGGATACACACCTTTAACTGCTGAGATTAAATCCATTGTAGCCGAAATTAAGAAAGTTGCCGATACAGGTAAAAAAGTTATTGTCATTATAGACGATGCTTACTTTGGACTTGTTTACGAAGATAACGTATTTACAGAATCTATTTTTGTTGAATTGGCAAACCTTTCAGAAAATGTATTGGCTGTGAAACTCGATGGACCTACAAAAGAAGATTACGTTTGGGGATTCCGTGTTGGTTTTATGACTTATGCCATTAAAGGAGGAACAACCGAACTTTACGAAGCGCTCGAAAACAAAACAGCTGGTGCGATACGCGGCAACATATCGAATATAAGCCAATTGTCGCAGTCACTTTTGCACAAGATTTATTCTGCTCCAACATATGAGGATTCAAAAAAGAAGAAATATGCAATTCTTAAGAACCGTTATACTATTCTGCGCGATGAAATATCAAAGACGAAATATGCTGAGTATTTCTCTCCACTTCCTTTTAATTCCGGTTATTTCATGTGTGTTGAGCCTAAGAAAGGTTTAGTAGCTGAGGAAATTCGCAAACACCTTCTCGAAAAATACAGTACGGGTATTATTGTTCTTGGAAATGTTATCCGTCTGGCATTTTCGGCAGTACCGCAAGACAAAATACCAGAATTGGTTGAGAACATATATAAGGCATGTATTGATTTGGATAAATAGAAATGATGATTTTAATTAGATAAATCACGCGCTAATCTTATCGTAAGAGTAACTTAAAATATGAATATAAAATAAAACAAAAATGAGCCAGTCGAATACACCCTCCATTGTGAAACATCTCGCAGAATCAGTAGTAAAGGCATCAAAGATAGATGCCGGGTTGTTCGAGAAATTTAGTGTAAAACGTGGGCTGCGTAATGCAGACCATTCAGGCGTTCTCGTTGGTCTTACCAACGTTGGCGATGTAGTCGGTTACAAAAAGGAGGGCGATGCCATTGCCCCTATTGATGGCATACTTATTTACCGGGGTATCGATGTAGAAGCACTTGTACAGGGCGCCATAGACCAAAAACGCCATGGTTTTGATGAAGTAGTGTATTTGCTGCTTTCCGGTGAACTTCCTAATAAACAGGAGCTAGCAGAATTTATGGAATATATGGGGTCATTACGTAAACTGCCAGATGAGTTTACCAATAGCACTATTCTTACAAATAAAGGACAGAATGTTATGAATATGCTTGCCCGTTCGGTTTTTGGCTTGTACAACTTGGATAAAAATGCAGAAGACACTTCGCCGGAAAATCTCGTAAACCAGTCGTTGAACCTAATAGCAAAGTTTCCAACCATTATAGCGTATTCGTATCATTCATTGCGCCACTTATACCAGAATAAAACATTGTCAATCCGTCATCCTAATCCAAATTTGAGTACCGCTGAAAACTTTCTGATGATGATGAAAGGTGAAGGCAAATATACCCCACTTGAAGCTGATATCCTCGACCTCGCATTAATTCTGCATGCTGACCATGGTGGAGGAAATAATTCAACTTTTACAATACGTGTAACCAGTTCTACAGGTACAGATACCTATTCCGCTGTTGCTTCTGCACTAGCATCGTTAAAAGGACCGTTGCACGGTGGTGCTAACCATGAGGTTCTTTGCATGATGGATAATATAAAGGAAAATGTTAAGCATTGGGACAGCAAGCAGGAAGTAACCGACTACCTGATAAAAATGTTAAACAAAAAAGCTTATGATGGTTCCGGAAAGATTTATGGTATTGGCCACGCTGTGTACACCATTTCCGACCCGCGCGCCATTATTCTAAAAAAACAAGCTCGTGAATTGGCAAAGGAAAAAGGACGGTTAGAAGAATTCGAACTTTATGAAATGATTGAAAAACTCGCCCCTCAAATATTTTATGATTTCAAAGGTGATAAAGTAGCAAAGCGAGTTTGTGCAAATGTCGATTTTTATTCAGGTTTTGTATATAACTGTATTGGAATTAAAGAACAAGTCTATACCCCCTTATTCGCCATGTCGCGTATCGCAGGTTGGTGTTCGCACCGCTTGGAGGAACTAACTTTCGATGCAGGAAGAATCATCCGCCCGGCATATAAGAATGTGTTTCCGCAACAGTCTTATATACATTTACAAGATAGAAAATAGACTTTTATTACATAATTAAAGCTTTTAAGTTATTTTGAAATTGCAATAAATAATATCAAAAAAATTAAGTATCACTTCATTTATTAAGGGTTGATTCATTATCTTTGCCAAAAAAAAGAAAAACGAATGGCAAAGCACCCTGCGATATTTTTGGATAGAGACGGAACAATTGTGGAAGACAGAGGATATATTAAAGACCCATTAGATATGGTTTTCTATCCCGAAAGTTTTAAGGCTCTCAGTATTTTGCAGGAACATTTTCTTCTTTTTATTATCACAAATCAATCAGGTATATCAAAAAGACTAATTACAGAGAGTGAAGTAAAGGAAGTAAATAAATACCTTATTGAAACTCTAAAAGCAAGAGACATCGTAATTTTTGATATTTTCTATTGTCCGCATAAAAGCGAAGATAATTGTAATTGCAAAAAACCAAATCCATATTTTATAAATAAAGCAGCTGAATTATACAATTTAAACTTAGCCAGTTCTTATATTATTGGGGACCATCCTTCTGATGTAAAATGTGGGTTAAATGCAGGTGTTCAACCAATCTATTTATTAACAGGGCATGGGAGGAAACACAAGGATGAATTAACACACGATGTAAAAATCTGTGAAAATATATTGGATGCTGCAACTTATGTTATTATAATAAAAAATCATAGAGCAAATAATGAAAGACTTTTTTAAAGTACTGGAAAGGAAAAAGATAACTCTACCAGATGATGTTTATATACTGCTTAACAGCTCCAAAAAATATACTATATTCGATACTGTTAAGCAATTAGCAGTTGCTGCTGTTGGTGGTGAAAACAATAATACTTTTGAAGTTAAGTACAACATACCCGAAAAAGGGGAATACACCGAAGCAATAGTTCACAGGGTAACCAACGGTATTTCCGCTAATTATACAGAACCGTATATGCGCCGGCGTGACCCTGACACTATGGCCATAGCAGATGACCTGCCCAGTGATAAAAAGAGGTTTAAAGATAAATTCGGGTATGATTTTCTATCGCTTAAATCAGAAACACATAGTTGGTTAAAGGGGCAGGAGTTGGCCATCTTCTTTTATTTTGCAGGAAATGAAAAAATAGGAATAGGTGGAATGGCCATTGTACCGGCTAATGCAGGTTTTTTTGCTATGGGGTTATCAATGTTACAAAAAATCGCTCCTGTTAACGAATTACCTGATAATTTTTCTATTGATTCTATAATATATGTTGCCCCAACATTTCGTCATACTCATTTTAAAGGTAAGCAGGTTGTTGTTCACAAACGTTCAAAAAACCTGCATGAAATTTATTCATATAACCTTTATCCGGGGCCAAGTGCTAAGAAAGGGTTGTACGGAGCATTATTGACCAAAGGTGAAAAGGAGGGTTGGATTACTGCCCATTGTTCTACAGTTCAGGTAATAAGTCCTTATGATAATTTAACAACGTTTATGCATGAAGGGGCAAGCGGTGGGGGAAAAAGTGAAATGCTGCAACATGTAGTAAGGGAACTGAATGGACAAGTTTTAATTGGAGAAAATACTTTAACAGGAGAAAAAAGGTTAATTAACCTTCCCCTTTTCTGCTCTTTTAATCCTGTTACGGATGACATGGCCCTATGTCATCCATCTATCCAAAGGGATAATGGGAAATTAACCGTGCTGGATGCCGAGAATGCCTGGTTCATCCGCGTTGACAGCATTAATGAATACGGCGATGACCCTTTTCTTGAAAAAATAACCATCAAACCAAAGAAACCTTTGTTGTTTTTGAATATTAAATCAAACCCGGATTGTACCGCATTAATTTGGGACCATATTGAAGACGAACCTGGGAAAAGATGCCCTAACCCCAGAGTAATTCTACCAAGGGATATCGTACCAAGCGTTATAAGTAAACCCGTACCGGTAGATGTCCGAAGTTTTGGAGTTCGCACCCCTCCATGCTCGAAAGAAAATCCTAATTATGGTATAATTGGATTGTTCCACATTCTTCCCCCGGCACTGGCATGGTTGTGGAGACTTGTTTCGCCCAGAGGGCATGCAAACCCAAGCATTGTTGGAGGTGAGGGAATGGAATCGGAAGGAGTTGGCTCCTATTGGCCTTTTGCGACCGGCAAGATGGTAACCCATGCAAATATTCTTCTTGAACAGATTATACAAACCCCACGAATGAGGTATACCTTGGTGCCTAATCAGCATATAGGCGTTTGGAAAGTTGGGTTCAAACCACAGCTTTTAATGCGCGAATACCTCACACGCAGGGGAAATGCAAAATTTAGGAGCGACCAGTACCAAAATTCCAGATGCCCTTTGTTGGGATATGAATTGAATTACCTTACAATTGAAGGAGCAAAAATACCATCGAGGTTCCTTCAGGTTCATCGCCAAAGCGAAGTTGGAATTGAAGGTTACGATGCAGGCTCACAGATTTTATATGATTTCTTTAAAAAGGAATTACAAAATTTTATTTCAACTGACTTATCCTCTGTTGGTAATCGAATTATTGACGCGTGTATGTCTGGTGCAACAGTGGAAGATTACAACTCAATTATACCAATGAATTACCAATACTCATTTTTAACAATAAAAGATTATGAACAAAGTAATGATAATAATTTGGTCTAAAGCCTATAAGGAAAGGTCGCAATGATTTTACAAGCTATCGTTGGCTTGATATACGGCAACTCTTTGGGATAGACAAGACTTCTATTAGATATGCAAATTAAGTTAATTGTTTATGTGGCTACATACAAAAAAAAGTCAGGGAAAAATTACTCCAGAAATTGCACTTACATACTTAAAAGAAGGAAACCAAAGGTTTCTAAATAATTTAAAAATAAATAGAAATTTACTGCAACAGGCAAACCAAACATCCAAGGACCAGTTTCCTTTTGCCGCAATTTTAAGCTGCATTGATTCAAGGACATCGGCTGAATTGATTTTTGACCAGGGACTTGGAGATATTTTTAGCATTCGTATTGCCGGTAATATAATCAACGAGGATATTTTGGGAAGCATGGAATATGCTTGTAAAATTGCAAATTCTAAACTAATTGTTGTTCTAGGTCACACCAATTGCGGTGCAATTGTTAGTGCTTGTAACAATTTTGAAATGGGGCATTTAACAAACTTACTAAATAAGTTGAAGCCTGCTATTGAAGAGGAAAAGAAAACATTATTAGAAAGAAATGGGCGTAATATTTCATTTGTAAACAATGTTAGTATCAATAACATTAAATTGACAATTCAACAAATTAGAAATAGAAGCAAAATATTATATGATTTAGAAATAAGAGAGAAAATAAATATTTTGGGTGCTCTTTATGACATTGAAACAGGTAAAGTGAAATTTTATGAGGGTTTATCTAATAGGATTTAAATGTAGTGGAAAAACTACACTTGGAAAAATGCTGGCTCCTGCTCTGGGTTTCGGGTTTGTTGATTTGGACGACTTGATTGAACAAAAATATTGTAAAACAGTCCCTGACTTATTCACAACAATTGGCGAGTCTGATTTTAGGACAATCGAACATGATACATTCAAAGAAATATCATCCAATGATAATCTCGTTATAGCAACCGGCGGCGGTTTTCCGCGCTGGCAGGATAACATGGAACTTCTTATAAAAACAGGATTAACTGTTTATATACAGGAGAAAAACCAAATTCTATTTGAAAGAATGAATAGGATATCAGTTCAACGACCCATTTTAAAAGGAATGAGGGATGAGACATTAATGGATTACATCATTTCCTTGAAATCAAATTATGAAAACGTATATAATAAAGCTGTGATTACTTACAATATACATAATATGTCATTTATTGATTTAGTAGAAAGAATAAATGCAGTACTTTATATACAAGGGAATATCAGGCGCTTTAACAGCAAGTATAAAGTGAACGGGATTTGAAAATAATACTTACAACCCTCACCATCCCTTCACTTTCAGGCACATTTTGCATTCCCTCAATGCTTCCCCGCATACCAAAAATGCAAAAAGAGCCTTCAAGCCCATCCCGCCCCGACACGCAAATACACCTGCCTTGATAAAACAAAAATTAATACAAAAAGACACGTAACATACTGATAATGAATAACACCCAGCACCTAACACGGTATATAGTTAATTGGCAGGGCGGTGGTTTGCGAAAGTTTTGTACTTTTATGTAATGTAAATTGTAACTTGATACAGAAGTGCTTTGTAATCGCCAACTAACCATATACCCAACCGTCAGCCTGTGCAAAAACTCCACAAATTGTTAATAACCAGAATAACAATAAATTGGTTGTATTTTAGAATATAACTACCTTGTATTCAATACCAATGCAAAAATATAATGCATAAACAAGGAGAAAACAGGGGTCAGTTTTTCATGTTCAGCCTGGAAAGCGCAATAGCAGCGGATTCCTTTGTCAGGGTATTGGATGCATTTGTTGAAGCAATTGATTTGAAGAGTTTTGGTTTTGCCCATGTCGAAAGCTCAGACGAAGGCCGTCCACCCTATCATCCCGCAGTGCTGTTAAAGCTTTATTTATATGGCTACCGGTATGGAATCCGATCAGCCCGTAAACTGGAGCGGGAAGCCCAAACCAATCTGGAAGCAATGTGGCTGTTATCGGGATTGCACCCTCGCTATAAGACAATAGCCGATTTTCGTAAGAACCATGCCAAAGCTTTCCGGGAGGTATTCCGCCGGTTTGTGTTACTGTTAAAGAAATGGGAACTTGTAGAAGGTGAAACAGTAGCAATAGATTCTTTTAAAATACGGGGATGCAACTCAATAAAGAATAATTTCAATGATAGGAAGTTGCAGCGTCATATGGAATATATAGATGCACGCATTGCAGAATATGAACAACAACTTGCCCAAAGCGAGGAGGAAGAAGAAAAAGAGGCATTACGGCAGAAGATAGAGGAACGCAGGGCAAGACGGGAAAAATATGAAAAAGTAAAAGAAGCTCTTGCTGAAAGTGGCCAGGAACAGATATCACTAACCGATCCGGATTCCAGGGCAGTAATACTTCACCGGAACATAGTTAATGTAGGATATAATGTACAGGCATCGGTAGATGCAAAACACAAACTGCTGACGGGTTTTGATACAGGGGATGTAAATGATACTCATGCCCTGGCAGATATGGCCATAGCCACACAAGAGCTGTTACAGTCAAAACAGATGAACGTTATTGCTGACAAGGGTTACCATACCGGGGAAGAGATACAGCGATGCATGGATGAGAATATAACAACTTATGTTTCTCCCCGCTCAAGTTCAACAAATAACAAAGACCTGTTCCCGGCAGAAAGCTTCCAATATAACAAGGAAAGCGATGTTTACCTATGTCCTGAAGGAAACCGGATGACAACCAATGGTAAATGGCACCAGCACTATGACAGTAAAAGCGGAAATGCAGCTTACCGGTTTAAACGATATGTAACCGGCAGCTGTAAAACATGCAAACAAAAGGCCTTGTGTACGCAAAGTAAAAAGAATGGCAGAGCAATAGACCGAAGTGAATATGCCAATGCACTTGAAGCTAATAATGACAGGGTGAACGGGAACCCCGGATATTATCGTCAAAGACAACAGATAATAGAACATGTATTTGGAACCCAGAAACGACAGCGCGGATTTACCCATGCGTTGGTAAGGCGAAAAGACAAAGTATTGGGAGAGGTTGGTCTGATGTTTATCGGGTACAATTTAACCCGTTGCATAACAATACTTGGAGCCCAAAAACTAATTAAACAGCTGATGGATAGCTGTTTACATATTTTTAATGCCTGTTTTCAACCTATTTTTATCAATTTTAAGCCATTAATTTTTCAACAGGCATTTTTAATGCTTCGCGAAAATCGAAATTTTGAAGCGCTTAAATTGAGTTTAATTAAATCCTGACAAGTACCTTTATTCTTAAAAATTAGTATTTGCACAAACTCCCGTTAGGTGCAAGGCGAGAACC
>Ga0209431_10001101_pt1 | contig 22426 bp, 13 predicted proteins | sample RifCSP13_3_FD_184021 | JGI IMG/M metagenome (GOLD analysis project Ga0209431, IMG submission 184021) | Soil microbial communities from Rifle, Colorado - Rifle CSP2_sed 13_3 (SPAdes) (version 2) | ecosystem: Environmental > Terrestrial > Deep subsurface > Rock core/Sediment | place: Rifle...
GATCAGCATTTGGGTGAAACCATTGAGAGGTTCCTTGAGACAACGGGATTTAAAAAGTACAGAATCATGAAATCTTTAATAAATATTTAAACTATGAAATACTCCAAATTCGTATTCATAATTATTGTTTTCCCGGGAATTTTAACAAACAGTTGTAAGCCAAAACAAAAGACTGTTCTTATTAAAGTATATCCCGATTCTGTTCTGGCAGATGTCTCTCATCGTCCGGTAGGTATCAATGTCGATTATTTCATGGATGACGACAATTACCTCAGACCTGCACGCCCTACTGTAGATGCCCTGAAGGCTATGGGTGTAAAATTCCTGAGATATCCGGGTGGAAACAAATCGGATTTGTATTTATTTTCAGTTCCACCCTATGAAATCTCAAAACCTGCATTGGCAAGGACCGGAAAAGGAGCGGTCGGGTATGAGAGAGTGATTAAAAATGATAAGGAATACAAGTATGATGTACTCGATTTTGATGAATTCATGGAGATGTGCAGGGAAGTTGGTGCTGAACCTGTTATTACTGTAGCTGCCGATGAATACCTGGCTGATTATCCTGATGGATGCACATGGACAGACAGGGAAGGATTGATCCGGAATGCGGTTGAATGGGTTCGGTATGCCAACATTAAGAAACAATATAACGTGAAGTACTGGCTTATCGGGAATGAATGCTGGCATAAAAATAATCCGAATTCAACTGCTGAAATATATGCACGGGATGTGATTGATTTTTCAAAGACAATGAAAGCAGTTGATCCGTCCATTTATATAGTTCCAAACGGGAATTCGGTTGATTTTTTCAAAGATGTAATAACTATTGCCGGTAATGATATCGATTATCTGTGCCTGAGCAATTATCCGGTATGGGAGTATCATGCCGGATACCTGTCATACCGGGATACTCTTCAGGACCTGATGGGACCGGTGAAACGGGCACTGACAGCCATAGATCAGTATGCTACCCGGCAGGTTAAGGCCAAATTGAAATTGATTGTTTCCGAATTTGGTCCTTTCGATTGGGCTTATACATGGCCAATGGTCAACGATATGGGGCATAACCTGTGCAATTTTGAAATGACTGGCAGACAATTGGAATACCCGCAAATTGCATTTTCCTGTTACTGGAATACACGGTGGATAGAAAATGATTCGGCGGAAAATCAGGTGTATGATGTACTTGACAAAAGCGGCAATTTCAATGCAAATGGACATGGCCTGATGATCTGGGGTAATTTCCTGGGCGACAAAATGGTAAGAACGACGTCTACCATGCATATAAGGTCATTTGCCAGTTATATTCCCGAAGAAAACAGGCTGTATGTTTATATCATGAATATGATGGAAAATCAGGAAAATGTCACGCTTGATATTGAAAAAAATATGGTCAGCTCTGTTGTCCAGGCATGGGAACTCTTCGGCAGGGACCCGGATGATTGTGATCCGGTGTGGCAGGAATTCACCGGTGTTAAAAAGCCGCTAACCTTTGAGGTGAAAGGCACATCGATTACCGTCATTGAATATCTGCTTAAATAGTAACATGATAGGCAACATCTTAAATTCAATTATCATGAAAACACTTTCAAAATCCTTTAGCTTTCTGGTTGTTATCCTGATTGGTCTAACCATCACCTGTGACCGGATAGGCGCAGCCAAAATGGGTAATAAGTCGCAGGTATATTATGTTTCCCCGTCAGGGGAGGACAGCAATCCTGGAACTATTGATAAACCCTGGAGGACAATAGATAAAGTTAACAGTACCGATCTGAATCCCGGAGACATGATATTTTTCCAGGGGAATCAGGTGTTCCCGGGAACGTTGAAGCTTGATTCACTGGATTCGGGAGAGGAGAATAAAAATATTGTCATTACTTCCTATGGTGAGGGAAAAGCATCAATCAACGGGGGAAAAGGCTCAGCCCTTCAGGCTGAGAAATGCAGCTATCTTACTGTCCGGAATTTAGAATTCCGGGGGGATGGCAGGAAAGAAGGAAATACTACTGATGGTGTGCTGATTATAAGCAGTAATTTTGTGCATATTGACCAGATTGAAATATATGGATTTCAGCATTCAGGATTGCATGTATATAAAGCCAATGATGTAAAGATCACGCATGTTTATGCTCATGATAATGGATTTGCAGGCATTCATGTGACAGGCAGTACAATGGATGATCCGGTATATTATGATAATCACAATGTATACATTGGGTATTGCGTGGCTGAGAATAATCCGGGAGACCCCACCGTATTAAAAGGTCATAGTGGTAATGGTATCCTGGCATCTTCCGTAAATGGAGGTGTTATTGAATATTGTGAGGCGTTCAACAACGGATGGGATATGCCATGGGATGGAAATGGTCCGGTGGGTATATGGATATGGGATTGTACAGATTTCGTTATTCAGTACTGTATTTCACATGATAACAAAACGCACCCGGGAGCAAGGGATGGAGGTGGTTTTGATCTTGACGGCGGTGTCTCGAATTCAATTATTCAATATTGCTTTTCATTCAACAACCAGGGTACCGGTATAGGTCTTTATGAGTTTGGCGCCAGTAAACCATGGGAAAACAATACCATACGGTATAACATCAGTCAGAATGATGGAAAAACCCATGACGGATCCCTTGGTATATGGAAGGCAGAAGGTGGAACGATGCGGAACTGTGAAATCTATAATAACACATTCTACAACAGCAATCCTGAAGGGAATACCATTTGGCTCGACAGCAGTATGCCGGGATTTAAATTTCGGAATAATATTTTCGTTTACAAGGGTAAATTTTTGTATGAGGGGCATCATTTTAACCATGAAGTTTTCCAGGGCAATGTTTACTGGAATCTATCCGGAGGTTTTGAACTCGAAGGGTATAAAACCATTGAAGCATGGGCAAGGGCAACAGGAAATGAAATGATTGGAGGATCGGTCAAAGGCATGTTCACAGATCCTTTGCTGGTTGCTCCCGGGACATTCACTTTAGCGCATCCCGCTGAAATAACGGCAGAAAGCTTTTCAACTTACAGGTTAAAACCCGGATCGCCATTAATTGATAAAGGTTTGAACCTGAATGAAATGTTCGGGATTGATATAGGTGGAAAGGATTTCCTGGGAACACAACTTCCCCAGGGAATAGGATATGATATCGGGGCTGTTGAGTTTATTAAAAATTAAAATTTTATTTGTTTTAGTAATAAATATTTTTAATGAATCAAATAGTAGATTATTTAAAAAAAATGCTATAATTTTATATAATAGTACAAAGTACATTTAATTTTGTATTTTAATAAGTATTGGATGCAAATTGTCGCATGCTATGGAATGCATCCAATAATTATTATTTCACTCCACCTAATTAATAAACAATGCCGTATGTAAGGCAACTTACTGTATATTGAGAACATACAAAAGAAATTGCCTTTTGACTTAAAATTTGGATAATTTTTTTAGGCCTGTTGTAATTTATAATTAACACAGCTGGCAAAATGAAAAATCCTGTCGCCCCTGTACTGCGGTTCTCATTGCTGATCAGCGCTTTTTTATTTAATTCTTGCGAAAAGAAGTTTGATGAATATTATCAAGTTCCGGATGATCTGATCGGGACGATATTGGAAGTATTGGAGGAAGATGGTAATTATACCCAATTCATCAGAGCGGTTGAGTTGGTGGAATATGATGATGTTATAGGAGTTACAGGTAATTTTACTGTCTTTGCACCGGATGATAATGCCTTTGCGGAATTCTTTACTGAATATGGATATGCTTCGCTGGAAGATATACCCGAAGAACTACTGGAAGGAATCGTTTATTATCATATTGTTTTCTGGGCATATTCAAAATTTATGCTTCTTTACGGGCTGGGTATACAGGATGAAGACATCGATTACAATACGTTTAATTTTAAGCAAATTACCAAGTACACCCCGCCCAAGACCTTGGAGTTTGACACACTGGGTCAGCGATACACAGTGTATCATGAATCCAAATTTATTCCGGTTTATTCTGATGAATTTTTTATTGAGCAGGATCTGAATGCTGCTGCAAACTATTCCTTTTTATATCCGGGCACCCCGTACGGAGGTTTTCATGTTGACAGGGCGGAAGTAGTGGAAGCTGATGTACCGGCTCAGAACGGTTGGATACATAAGATCAATAAGGTTCTTGTTCCTCCTGATAACCATGATAAAATTCTGGAAAAAAGGCCTGAGTTCAGCTTATTCAGGGAGTTGCTGGAGATAAATACATTTTATCAATACAGTCAGACCTACACGACACAGCAGGACAATGAGGGTGATGTTGATGAAGATGGCGACCTGGATTCGCTTTTCCTGAAAATGAACAGTATATTCCCCTCCGGCAGTTCTCCTGACGCTGAAAATGTCGGGTATAACGGAAAGCAAAATGTACTGACACTTTTTGCCCCTACAAACGATGCCCTGTTAAGTTTCCTGAATGATTATACCGTAGGCTACTCTTCATTGTTCCAGATCGGCAGGTATTGGATGAACTGGTATCTTTCACACTATATCGGTGCCAATTACTGGCCGTCAGAATTTAATTCGCTGACGGATGACTGGGAGCTGGACCTTACATCTTTGCTGGTAAACTGCAACGTGACAGAGGCAGACATACATTATGCCCAGATGGCCAGTAATGGTCCGTTTTGCGGGATAAACAAGTTTTTTCTTCCGAAGATATTTGAATCAATAGCACAGCCAATTTTCGGGAACAAGGAATACGAATGGTTTTGTGATATGCTGGTGTATTATCAGGTTGAATCGTTGCTGAATGAAGAAGACCTTGAGTTCACCCTTTTTGCCCCGACAAATGCAGCCATTGATAAAGCCGGATATATTTTCAGGACCGGGCTGGGGGGTTGGGGATTGTATTCAAAATCCAATCCATTGGCGCCTCTGCCCAGGAGGGAGGCTTCGGATATTGTCAAGACGCATCTGGTTTTCGGGCAGTTGGCCGAAAGTGACTTTGTGGAAGGAAGTTTTATTGAAACCTCTCAGCATACTTATATTGGGATGACCCAGGATGGAATATATGCAGGAGGCGACCTGACCCCTGCAAAAATGGGCAGCCCGGAAATAGTCAGTGGAAAAGGGGTTCTCTACAATATCGACCGGATGATGATCTCTCCAAAATATTCGATTTTTGAAATACTGTCAAATCCGAACATTTATCCCCAGTATCAGAAATTTTATCAGTTATGTTACCAATCAGGTTTAATACTGCTGGATAAGGATATGAATCCCCTGAGCCTTAACAATATTTCTGTCGGAACCTATTATACCTGTTTTATCCCGACGAATGAAGCCCTGACCGAAGGCCTCGCGTACGGAACTGTTCCAACTGACCCGGTTTCCCTGCAACAGTTCCTGCGTTATCATTTTGTTGAGGGGGTGATCTTCTCTGACGGGGAAAAATCAGGAGAATTCAACACCACAAGGATCGATGAGGAAAGTGGTTACCTCTTCAATACAATTGAAATCATGAATCAGCAGAATGACATTAATATCAAAGATAATCTGGGGAATATCCGAAATGTGATATCTGCTAATCATATGGCGGAAGACGGGGTGATCCATCAGATTGACTCGGTTCTATTGTTCAAATAATTGCAGCATTATTATGAAGAAAAAGATCCCTGCTGTTTTTTTGATCTTTATGCTGACCGGGCCCTTCGTGGTATGCCAGACACCAACCGTAATAAAAGGAAAGGTGACAGAGTCTGCAACAGGTGAGACCCTGATTGGAGTGATCATTGCTGAAATAAATGAACAAAACAGAACATTGAATGGGACCGTGACCGATATAAACGGAAATTTTGCTTTGAAATTAACCTCTTCTGAAAATAAAATAAAGATTTCCTATATAGGTTACAAGTCAAAAGAATTTTCACTTTCAGGACAAACCTATTTTGAGGTGAAAATGGAAGAAGAAACCACCCTCCTGGATGAAGTCATCATTACCGGTGAAAGCAAGAAAGTTGGAGGACTGGTTCCGGTCACCGAACGTGAACTTACAAGTGCCGTATCAACCATTGATATGAAAGCGCTTAAAGAAGTTCAGGTTTCTACGGTAGGTGAAATGTTGATGGGCCGGGCCAGCAATGTGGATATTTCAATGGCTTCCGGTGATCCGGGAGCTGGTATGTCAATCAAGATAAGGGGAACAGCATCCATCAGCGGATCTAACCAGCCCCTGATAGTGGTTGATGGGGTTCCCTTTGAAATAGAACTGGATAAGGACTTTGATTTTTCTGCTGTTACTCAGGAACAGTTCAGCGGCATGCTGAACGTCGCCCCTGAGGATATCCTGAGCATCCAGGTCCTTAAAGATGCCTCAGCTACGGCAGTATGGGGCTCACGTGGAGCGAACGGGGTTCTCCTTATTGAAACCAAGCGGGGGACTATGGGGAAAACCACTTTCGAATATTTGTATAAGCTGAGTATCCAACAACAACCCAAATCCATTCCCTTGCTTGACGGCGACTCCTATTCCATGCTGATGATGGAAGGGATATTGAATTCCGGATCTACAGAAATACCTGAGGAACTTTCCTATGACAAAGATTGGGAAGAGTATTATAATTACTCTCAGAATACAGACTGGCTGGCAGCGATTACCCAAACCGGGATTTCCCATGAACATAATTTTTCCATGATGGGTGGAGGTGAGAGCGCTCTTTACCGGTTTTCACTGGGATACCTTGACCAGGAGGGAACAACAAAGGGAACTTATTTTTCCAGATTCACATCCCGGTTTAACCTCGATTACCACGTTTCCAGGAAACTATTGTTTTCGGGGGACCTGTCTTATGCCTACTCGGATAATGATCTCAGCTATAAGGAAAACAGCGGTTCCAGCAGCATAAGGGCTCTGGCCTATGTAAAGGCACCCAATATGAGTATTTATGATTACGATAAGGAGGGCAATCAATCGGACAATTATTTCTCACCCGGGGATAATTTTCAGGGGTATGGTTCTCAATGGTACAATCCGGTTGCCATGGCCAATGAGGCCACCTGGAATATGAAACAGCACAGGCTCAGAACAAAGCTTCAACTTAAATATGACATCCTGGATAATCTTGTTTTTCAGAGTTTTGTTGCATTTGATGCAGATAACCAACTGGAAAATAAATTTCTACCACAGATTGTAACCGGGGTGCAATGGACCTCCCCTTATGTCAACCTGGCATCAGGTATGGATTATCAGAGTTCTGTTTTGGAAAGCCAGTCACAACTGGTTTATACCCTTCAAAAAGGAACGAAACACAAGCTGACATCCATGTTAGCGTTTACCTTGTCGGCAAAGAAGAATGGATGGTATTACGGAAGTACATCTAACCTGCCCTCCGCCTTCCTGAGGAGTTATGCGCAAGATGCTCCGATTTACTGGATAGGTGACGGGTACAGTCAGAACCGTATGGTTGCCGTGCTGGGTTTCATACATTATAGTCTCCTGGACCGATACCTCATTCAATTGAATATGCGCAGGGAAGGTTCCTCCAGATTCGGTTTTGATTCAAGATGGGGCACATTTCCATCCATTTCCATCGCATACCGCATTTCTTCTGAGCCATTCATGAAGAAATTGCCATTTATCAATGATTTGAAATTAAGGTACAGCTATGGTGTAAATGGAAATCAGCCAGGCAGCAGTTATGGTTATTTTAATCTATACAGTACCAGTGAGGCTTATATTGATATGCCTGTAGTTGTCCCAACAAATCTGCAGCTTGATCATTTCAGGTGGGAAAGAAATTCGCAGATTAATTATGGTGTCGACCTGAATGCGTTGAACAATTTTCTGGAGGTTCATTTTGATGTATACAGTCAAAAAAGCAAAGATCTTATATGGGAAAACTTGAAACTGCCGGCCACATCAGGTTTTCCGCAAATTACCAGGAACTGGGGGTCGATGGATAACAAAGGCTGGGAGCTCATGCTGGCAGCTGATGTTCTAAAGAAGGAAAAGCTCAATGTTAACCTTAACTTCAATATTGCCCATAATGAAAACAGAATAACCGAGATACCGGAGAATTTTGATTTTGAATTTGGCTCCGAAGCCAGTAACGGACAATATGCCCGTCGGGCGCAGGAGGGACATCCGATCGGAACCTTTTACGGATTCCGGTATCTGGGTGTTTACTCTACCGATGTGAATGCGGTTGCACATGATGCTGATGGAAACATTATATATGATATGGAGGGCAAGCCTCTGTATATGCGATATGAAAATGCCGATGGATATCGCTTCAGGGGAGGCGATGCCATTTATGAAGACATCAACCACGATGGCCTGATCAATGAACTGGATATAGTCAGACTGGGTAACTCAAATCCGGAATTTATAGGCGGATTCGGGTCTAAAATCTCCTGGAATAATCTTACAGTAACACTTTTCTTCCACTACAGGCTTGGACAGGATATTGTGAACATGACAAAAATGTACAATGAAAATATGTACTACAGAAATAATCAGAGTGTTTCTGTACTGAATCGGTGGAGACGGCAGGGAGATATTACGGATATACCCAGAGCCCTTTATAATCAGGGGTATAACTGGCTTGGATCGGACCGTTTTGTGGAAGATGGTTCCTTTGTAAGGTTTAAAAGCGCAAGTGTTAGTTATAACTTCAAAAAAGTAGCTGAAAAAATCAGGCTGAATGATTTGAAAATCAATTTCATGGTATATAACCTGTATACATGGACAGGGTATACCGGAGTTGATCCGGAAGTTCCCATGTTAAGCACGGATCCTTTCTTTATTGGTGAAGACAAAGCGGATACGCCGCCTCCCATAAACTATATTATTAGTTTGAATGTGAAGTTCTGAAAATTAAGATATATGGGTAAATGGTTTAAATATATACTATTTCTTCTTTTGGTTGCTATGCCAGGAGGGTGTTCCGAATGGCTGCAACTCGAACCTGAAAGCGAATTGACCCGTGAAGAGTTCTGGCAGTCGGGCGATGATGTGCAGGCTGTTGTTGCAGGAACCTATAAAGAACTGGCAGGGAGTGTTGAAAGATTGTTCAAATGGGGTGAACTCAGGGGAGACCTCATTGTTCCCGGACAGAATATCAGTGCCGACGACCGGAAAATAATGGAGGGATTCATTTACCCGGAGAATGACCTGAACCGATGGAATCAGTTATACCGGACCATTAACTTTGCCAACACGGTCCTGAAATTCTCTCCTGTTGTTGTTGAACGTGACCAGACCTTCAGTGAAAATGAGAGCAAGGCTTTAGAGGCCGAAGCGCTTTATCTCAGATCACTGTGTTATTTTTACCTTGTCCGGATATTCAGGGACGTTCCCCTTGTCCTGGAAGCCTCAGAAAACGATGCCCAGGACTACTATCCGGCTGTCACCTCCGAACAGGATATCTTTCTTCAGATCATAGACGATCTGTTGATTGCCGCGGTGAATTTACCAACTTCTTATGCGAAAATGGAATATAACAAGGGCAGGGCAACCAAATCTGCCGCTTACGCCCTGATGGCTGATGTCTACCTGTATTTTGAAAAATACCAGGCCTGCATAAATGCATGTAACGAATTAATAGGCAGTGGATTATACGGAATGATCGACGGAGAGGACTGGTTTATGAATTTCTTCCCCGGCAACTCCAATGAGAGCATTTTTGAGATCCAGTTTGACAAGGACCTGAACCAGACCAATATGTTGTACCGCATGATGGCTCCTTCGATAGGCGGAAGTTACCCTGACGGCAATGATGAATTCAGGGTATCACCCTATTTTGTGATCGATTTTGAGAAATACCCGAGCGACAGAAGAGCGGGAAACAGAACTTACTTTAAATTTTCCGGAGGAGGCTGGTACGTATTCGAGACAACCTATGTTTTATGGAAATACGTTGGCACGGAAGGATCCCCCAGTGCGGTCACCGGAGCAGGTGCAACCGGTTACAGAATGGGCAATAAGGAGAGTGATGCCCAATGGATAATTTACCGTTATCCCGATGTTCTTTTAATGAAGGCGGAAGCCCTGGTTCAGACAGGAGAATTCGGGCAGGCGGTTGAGCTGATAAACCAGGTAAGAACAAGGGCCATGTTGGAACCTGTTACAGCGATCACCAGCAAAAACACACTGGAAGATATCATACTGGAAGAAAGGGCGAAGGAATTCTGCGGTGAAGGAAAACGGTGGTTTGACCTCATCAGGATGGGCAGAAGAAATAATCGCGAACGAATGAATCGTTTCATAGAAATACTTTCGGATAATAAATCGTATGAAAAAGCCGAAATAATCCGGAGCAAATACTTAAACACCAACAGCTGGTACCTTCCCATCCACCAGGATGAGATAGACCAGAACAATAAACTGGTCCAGAATCCATATTATATCAACCAGTAGCTGAGATGAAAAGACAGGATACCCATATAACCCTTATACTTATCTTACTGGCAGCAGCTGCTGTTTCTCTTATTATCAACTGTCAGCAGGAGGAACCGCTTGAGGTTTTTTTTGAAGAGGATGAACTGCTGATTTCAGCTTACCTTGAAGAGCATGCTGATGAATATTCAACATTGATCAGGGTACTTGAGATCACAAATCTGAAGAGCACACTGAATGCGTATGGACATTATACTTTTTTTGCCCCCGGCAACCATGCGTTCGATGATTTCTGCGCACATTTCGGAAAAGGGTCAGTCGAAGAGTTTGACACAGACTATCTGGCAAACCTGGTCAGGTATCATCTGATCAACGTTGAAACCGAAAGTGCCTATTTCAGGAACGGGGCCTTTCAGGATACTACCTATTCCGGAGATTACCTTGTAATAACATTTTCCGAAGGTGGCCTTGAAACTATCCATGTTAATGATGCCTTGATCACGGAACGCGATATTCAGGTGGGAAACGGGTTTATCCATAAAATTGACAAAGTACTTACCCCAATCGTTGGCTCCGTCATGGACTTTTTAAAGGAATCCGGGGATTACAGCATTTTCAGCAATGCCCTTGAACTGAGCGGGCTTGCGGATAGCCTGCACATAATCATGATCGAACTCAATGAAGACATCGTTGTCAGGAGCAGGTTTACCCTGTTTGCCGAACCGGATGAGGTTTACAACCAGGAAGGGATATTCAATGCGGAGGACCTGGTGACCCGGTATTCAGATACCGGGGATCCCACCGGAAAGGAGGACGGATTCTATCAATTTATGGCCTATCATATTATGCCGGGGCTCTATTACCTGAATGCGATCGATTCATTCAATTATCCCACCCTGGCGGAGAACATGCTGATCAACGTACATCTGCGCGATAAAATTTACCTTAACCGGCATATGGAAATCGTGGAGGGACAATCCGTCGAGAAGTTCATTACCGTTAATGATCATATATCCAACCGGCAGGCCAAAAACGGAGTAATACACAGCATAGACAGGATCATGGAGCCCTTTGTGCCTTCCCCGGTTTATATGATTATAGATTTCACCGATTACCAGGGCATTAGCCTTGGGAAAATTTACACTGAAAAGGATCTCCAGGATATCCGGGGTATTTTGGTTAAGAATACAGGAATGTATTTCAGAAACTCAATCCTGGGAGATGGCGAAACAAACCTGCAGACTACCAGCAACAAAGTTGGATGGACTGTAGAATTTGAATTGCCGCCAATCCTCCGTGGTCAGTACGATGTATACCTGCACTGGGCAAGTCATCAGGACCATTGCTGGTGGGCACAGGCATTCTGGGACGGAGCACGGTTGGGCAATCCGTTCAGTTTCGTACACAGTAAAAGATGGCCCGGTGTTGAGTGGAAATATGATTACAATACAAGTCAGTGGATGGGAAGACTCCTGCTGAATGAAACCAGTTCTCACACGATCAAATTTATTGCGCTTGAAGGTGGTTACGGAAATTTTGATTACATAGTCCTTTGGCCGGTTGAAAATTAAAAGCAATGAAAAGAAAATATACAGATATCATGCTGAAGTTTTTGGTAATTGCGATCACGATGGCTGTTGCCTGGATGCATGATTCCTGCACTTTGAACACCGAGGCGGATGAACATTATAAAAACCCGCCGGAAAGCAACAGCGACTATCTTCTCACCCTGATAAGCGAAAATGAAAACTACAGCCGGTTCTATGATGTACTGGTGGAAAACGGATTCGAGGAGTTACTATCTAAAAATCAGTATTTTACTGTTTTCATACCTCCCAATACTGCATTTGAGGGACTGCCTGAATATTCTCCTGCTGAATGGGCTAAAATCATTGGTTTTCACATTGTTTATGCAAACCTGTATTCCGCCGATTTTACCAACTGCAATTTACTCACCGTCAACGGAAAGTATCTCAACATGAGACAAATGGGAGACGGCAACTATAAAATATTTGAATCCACTGTAAATCTGAACAGTGTGGACAACTATTGTCAGAACGGGGTGATCCATGAAATTGATAAGTTGCTGATACCCAAACCCAATCTTTTCGAATATATCATGGCCCTTGATTCATCCTACAGCATGCTGCAGAATTTTCTTGCTTCAATGGATACCCGATATATCGATTATGATAAAAGTGAGCGGATTGGTGTAAATGACAATGGTGATCCCGTTTATGATACTGTTTGGAAAACTGATAACTATTTCCTGGACAACATTGCCGGTTTGAATGATGAAAGTGAGGCATATACGGGATTTATTCCTTCAAATGCTGCTGTTCAGCTAGCCTTAAATTCTATTGCCGGCTATTTTGGCGATATTAATGAATTGGATCAGGAAACATATAATCAGCTGTTATTTATCGCTTTTAGCGGAAGTTTCATGAGAGATGCGGTTACCCGTGAAAATTTGCCGGATACCATTGTATCGGTTACAGGTAAATTGGTGGCAAAGTCGATTCTCAGCATTCATGAGGCTAACCTGGAAATGAGCAATGGAATAATACACCTGCTTGATGGGATGACCATCCCAAAGAACTTTTTTCTGGTACCTATTGTTGTGGAGTGTGACCAGAAAGAAAACCGGAGGGTTTCGAATACGATATATGCGATAGAGCAGTTAAGTGATTCTAGGGCTACCAATGGATCCTATGTTTTTTACGGATGCCGGTTTGTAGGGGATTATCTTGAATTCACCGTAAAAATGGTTTTCAAAACTACCTACTGGTTTACCTGGACAGGACCAAGACAGGGCCCGTCACATTATCAGCTGTTTGTTAAGGATGATAATTCAGGTGAATTTGTTAATGTGGGTGATCCTGTAAATAACTGGACAAAAATTCCATGGCAGCCGGTTGTCGCCGGTGCCTATACTTTTGATGAATTTGGCACCAAGACCATCAGAATTGTCATTGTGGATGAATTACCCGTGATCGGATTTAATGCCATCTATGTTGATTATATTAAACTTACTCCGGATGATATTTATGAACCCTAGCGGAAAGAAATACGCTGGCCTGGCTATTCTGATTCTGTTTCTACTGTATAGCCTGAGCCTGTCTGGACAGGAAAACGGTTTCACGGTCCGGGGACAGATTTTTTCTGCTAAAACCGGTTTGCCTCTCGGAGATATCGGGATCAGCGCTTTAAATACCTCAGTAGAACCTGTGAGTACGAACCCGGAAGGAAAATTCGAAATAACATTGCCGGTCAGAAATGAACAGATCAGCATCTCCTATCCCGGATACAAAGAAAAAACAGTATTTGTTGATGGCAGGGAAAGTATTACGGTATGGTTGCTCAGTGAGGAGGATGTCTCTGTTAGCGATAAAATCAGTATGCCGTTTAGAGAGATACCCCTGAGGGATATCTCCGGTGCCGTTGATCCGGGCATTTTTGCTGACTTTAACAGATCATCTGAACCGTCGTTCTGCCAGGATCTGCAGGGAAGGGTAGGCGGACTTAATGTGGTAAACCGTTCAGGCATGCCTGGTGAAGGAGCTTTTATGCATGCAAGGGGTTATGCATCGCTTTACTCTTCTGCAATTCCTTTGGTGGTGGTAGATGGAATGATCATCAGGTCAGAGGGTTTTCAAGATCCCGTTATCCATGGATTCCATAACAATCCACTGGTTGATCTGGACAAAAGAGACATTTCTGGTATTGTATTATTAAAAGATGCCGTTACCAGCGGATTGTACGGTATCAAGGGATCAAGCGGGGTGCTGCTTATTAATACTATTCCTCCCCAGGGAGGGAAAACAACCCTGGATGTTTCGGTATCGGGAGGTATCGCCACATCACCTCCGCAAATACCTGTTATGGATGCGCCCCACTACAGTTCCTATATCATGGAACAACTTTATGATGCCGGATTGAGCAGTGAGGAAATATTCAGGGAATATCCTTTCCTGGAATACAATCCCGGATATTTGTACCAATCGAGGTATAGCAACAATACCAATTGGCAGGATGAAATATTCCGAACAGGAAACCTGTATGATGCTCACCTGACCGTGAGAGGAGGAGATAGCAGAGCCAGGTACGCCCTTTCCGGCGGATACCTGACGAATCAGGGAATTGTTAATAGCACATCCTATAACAGATTTAATTTCCGGTTTAATTCGGTTGTTCAGGTAACATCAAAACTGGATATCGGATTTAATCTTGGGTATACCAATGGCAGGTATAATCTTATGGAAACAGGAGCTACCCACCAGACAAATCCGCTATATGCCGGTTTGATCCAATCTCCTTTGCTGACAGTTTATAAGAAAGACCAGGAAGGAATTACTTTACCTGTTTATGATGATGTTGCAGATTTTAACCTCAGCAACCCTGTCGTTATAGTGAATAAGGTTGAATCATCTGATGCTACATCCAAATTCCTGGGTGTTTCTTACCTGGACCTGAAATTTACAGAAAAGCTTTCAGCAAGGATACAATTTGGCTTAGACAGGTTAAAATCGAATGAGAAGATCTTTATACCCTCGTGGGGTATTGCCCCGCAGGGGGATGGATCAGCAGACAGGTCCATGAAGGTTAAAGAGGATCAGTTTTATTCGCTCCTGGGTGAGGCCAGGCTCAGTTATCGGAATCGATTTAATTACATTCATGATCTTACGATGGATGCGGGCGCCCGCTATATGGTAAACAGACTTATTCAGGATTATGGCACGGCTCAGAATTCTGCCACCGACGAATTCAAGGACCTGAATTCCGGTAAGGCTGATGAGAAGGCCGTGGGCGGGTATCAGGAAAAATGGAGCTGGTTGAATTACTTTTTATCAGCAAATTATATTGTAAAAGACCGCTATATCATTACCGGAAATATTTTTATGGATGCATCTTCAAAGTTTGGCACTGAAGTACAGGATGGTATCAGGCTGGCAGGTTATCCCTTTGCAGTTTTACCTTCGGTCGGGATTGCCTGGCGGATATCTTCCGAATCTTTTGTTCCTGATTTTGAATTTCTCGACGAGCTGAAAATAAGAGCATCTTATGGTCTTACAGGCAGTGATGATTTCATAAACTATTATACCAGGCTATATTATATTACCATACCTTATTATTCGATTACCGGATTCACCCTGAATGGTATATACAATCCCGGATTGAAGTGGGAAGTACTAAAACAGTTAAATGCTGGTCTGGATCTGGCCATGTTCAAAGAACGGCTTATTGTGAATGTCGATTGGTACCAGGCCAAAACAGAGGATATGATAACAATAACCTCACTTCCTGCATATTATGGATATGAAACATATATCTCCAATGGAGGATCCTGTCAGAACAGGGGTTTTGAGTTCAACCTATATGGTAAACCGATAGACAAAGCCTTCAAATGGGAGATCAGTGCGAATTTCTCATCATACAAAAATGAAATTCTGGAGCTGGAAAATGATCAGATCATCACATCCTTTCTGGGAGGAGAAAAGATAACAAAAGTTGGCTATCCTATGGGAATGTTTTACGGCTACCGATCCCTGGGTGTATTCGTTACCCGGGAACAGGCTGACCAGGCAAACCTTTTTGATAAGGCAGGCAGAAGGTTCAACGCAGGCGATATTCATTTTGAAGACCTGGATAATAATGGAATTATAGATGAGCAGGATAAGACAATTATCGGCGATCCGCATCCTGATTTCACACTGGGCTTTACCAACAGTATATTCTTTAAAGGATTCTCATTGAACCTGTTTGTTTACTATGTAAAAGGTGTAGATGTTTTTAATTATCTCAGATCTCAGACCGAATCAATGGACGGAGTTGAAAATCAATCCACTGCGGTCTATAACAGGTGGATAACGGAAGGACAGAGTACCAGTATACCCAGGGCAAGTTTTGGTGACCCCATGGGCAATAACAGATTCTCAAACCGGTGGATCGAGGATGGATCTTTTTTAAGGTTGAAAAGTGCTACGCTTTCTTACACTTTTCCCGGGAAACTGTCTTTCATCCATGAACTGAATATCTATTTAACCGGAATAAACCTGATTACATCAACGCGATATCTGGGCTATGATCCGGAATTCAGTTATTTAAACGGTGTTCTCGGACAAGGTATCGATTATGGAAAAATACCACAGCCCCGATCCATGGTTATAGGATTGAAGATTGGATTGTAGTGATTAAAATCGATCAATTATGAAGGTGAGAATTTTTACACAACTTATCTGCGGCTTTCTGGGTGTTTTTATATTCATTACTTCCTGTGAAAAAATGCTCGAGCTGCCCAATGACAGTTTGCTTCCCGAGGACCAGGCCTTTGTGGATGAATTTTCAGCACGATCATCTGTGATGGGAGTATATGCTTTATTGCAGGATGTAGCACAACATCTTGTCATCCTGGGTGAATTACAGGGAGACCTGCTGACAGTCACCGAAAATGCGGACAATGATCTTCGGCAACTGAATGAGCATACTGTGGATGAATTCAATGTATATGCTGATGCTTCAGGATTTTTCAAAATCATCGTAAATTGTAATGAAGTATTGCATAAAATTCATCAGGCCAAAGAATACGATGAGAATTTCTCAGATCTTGAATTAAGTTCTTATATCGCTGAACTAAAATTGATACGGGCATGGATCTACTTTAAAATGGTACAGATCTATGGCAATGTACCCTATTTTGAGGAACCGCTGAGTAATTATGACGCGAACCGGGAACTGGAAGCAAAACTGGAGACACTGCAACCGGAAGATTACATCCTGGACACCATCATGAAGCAGATCATTGAAATAGACACATTTGAACTGAATATGCTGGCGGAGAGTCCCTTCTTCTCCATCCGGTTTAATAAATTCACCAATTGGGCATTGCAGGGAGATATACACCTCTGGAGAAGCAATTACTCATTCGCAAAAAGGTCCTATGACAGAATATTCGAGATACTTGCCACGGAGGGTTTCGCAGGAACCACACGATTGCCTTATATTACTTCCTGGGATTTTCAGGATGTGAACTGGAAGAACATATTTCAGTTTAATTATAGTTCATCCGATTTTGAAACAGAGACCAGTTTTGTTGTACCTTTTTCCAAACTGTATAATCAGCAACACAGCCTGCAGCGCATGTTCGTTTTAGGCGAAGGTGGTGAATATCTTGTAAAGCCAACCGATTACATCATCAATGCATATCAGGCCCAACAGGTAATCAGATATGAGGTACAGGTTGAACATGAAAGGGGTGCTCCAGGGGATCTGAACCGGGGGAAAGGTGTGACCTATGACAGCATTGACGGGAAACCGGTAGTTACCAAGTATTCCTTGTTCCGGGAACCCTTTGATTATGATGCGGGAATCCTGGTATACAGGACGGCTGATTCTCACCTGAAAACCTGTGAAACCTATGCCAGGCTCAACAGGGCTTCAGACGCTTTAGCACATCTGAATGACGGAATCCTTTACAAATCTGCATGGGGGACAGGACCCCGGACAAGGGCAAATCTGAAGGGGGTGAGTGTTGTTGATCCGCGCCTGGTGGTACCGGTAGAGGATCTCATTGTCGAGGAGCGCGCACTTGAACTTGCCTATGAAGGTCACCGGTGGTTCGATCTGATGCGCATCGCAAGGCACAGGAGTGATCCCGCATACCTGGCGGAAAAGATTGCAGCCAAATTCGATGACGACCAAAAAAGGGAAGAGGTGAAAAACCGCCTGATGGATATGAATAACTGGTATCTGCCATTAAAACTGAAATAACTTTTATCCTTCATGAGAACTAGTTTTTAAACCTTAAACTAAAAGCGTATGCACTCAAAACAAGTACTATTATCTGCTGTGTTTATCCTATTTGTAATAGGATGGCGGGCTCCTGTCTGGGCTCAGGATATACCAACCAATTATATCCAGAATCCAAATATGGAGCATGAACTGAATGCCATCTTCTGGTATGGTAGCTGGGATCCCATTTACGGGACGAATGGCGTTGTTTCCCATGCCTCAGAGTATATGTCGAACGAAGATGCACATTCCGGCAACTGGAGTATGAACCTGATACCAGGTGCCTGGGTCTGGGTATCCTATCCCATCAGAGGGCATGAAGAGAAAACATTCAAAGCGAGCTTCTGGTACAAGGGATATATGACGGGCTACTGGAATTTCGTTTACCGTGATGTTGGCCTTACAGAGCAAGACATACCCCCTGCACTTGTGCAATATATCGGGGCCGACACTTGCTATCATGAGTTTGGGGGTCAGGATGCCCTCAAATTCGAATTCGGAGGAGACGATGGCTATACGGAAGACTGGACCTACTTTGAATTTGTATGGGACTTCCCGGGTACCCTCCCAGGCTGGGGAAATACATCCATGTGGTACGGAACAAATGACCCGGCATACATAGATGATCTTTATTACGGAGAATGGTACGAAGGCCAGTATTCGGGCGAGGAACCCTTTGGTTTTATCAACGGGGATTTTGAAAAAACGGAACTGAATGGCGAATGGTTGTTTAACCTGGCCCCATGGGATGCTTTCGGACCCAATGACTTTCTATCATCGGTAGAAAATCATACGGATGCCGGACTTCAAAGTCTGGGCCTTATGGACTACATGATGGTCTCGGAAGAGGATGATACCTCGTCGCAGGACCGGAATGTAACCTACTACCTTCCTGCCCTGGGAGCTGAAGGGGAAGATATGGAGTTGAATTTCTGGTACAAGGGCAATGCTGCAACCCTTGATCTGAGGTTTTATGGTAATTATGGCGTAACTCCGGATGATTTTCCCCTGCCTGATGGATCTATACTGGTGGAAGACGTTGCCAATACGGTATACGATATCAGTACAGTCCTGAAGTTTGATGATGAATCCACAATTCCTGTGAAATCACTTGGATCCCAAAATTTTGATAATCCGGCTGAACTGAAAATGCCGGGATCTTCCTGGTTATGGTCGGGTTCGGATTACTATACCTGGGACGACTGGACCACTGGGGTAACTGACACCGAACAACATTCGGGCACATCTTCTTTCTGGCTGCCGGGCGATCCCAACTGGACCGGAGCTGAAGGTACCTTTGATGGAATCGTGGATGATACTACCTATGTCATCAGTTTCTGGTACAAGGGAAAAGGACAGTTTGAACTGTACCTGGGAAGCAGCCTCAAATATGACCTGGTAAATGATCCCGATAGCATTGTACCCGAAAGTGCTACTGCTGATAAAGATAAGATCAACTGGTTGCTTGATGCCGAAACCTGGACCCAGTTCACGTTTATTTACGATCAGGGTTCATGGCTGGCCGATTCAGCAGTTACTGCTCCGGCATCATTGAAATATGATTTCGTCGGAACCTGGGATGCAGCTGACGTAGCCTATATCGATGACGTATTCGCAGGAATAATAGATGAATTCGGAAAGCCGGAAGGTACCCCGTTTGTTTTATCGCCTGATACACTTAGTGTTACTGTTCCACCTCTGGCAGCCAGATGGGAACTTCCTGCTGTGGAAGAATGGACAGAGATGACTATTAACTGGACCAATCCCGCCACCGATATCGGGGGCAACCTTACCATGTTTGTTAATAATGATCTGGTTGAAACGCCAGATTACATTACACCGGAAAAGGCGGACTTTGATCCTGAAAATGCAGGCTGGACCTATTTCGATGATTTCGTTTATCAGATCGTTGAAGCCCCTTCAGACATCAATAAAATAACACAGAAGGCCCTTCACCTCTATCCTAATCCTGCTGTGGATGTTATGTACCTGAGTATTGAAGATCCCTTATCGAGAATTGATATATATAATTCTCTGGGACAATTGGTTAAGAGTATCAACAATCCTGACAGGAAGTTTGATGTCTCTGACCTTACATCGGGTATGTATATGCTTAATGTCACTGATCAGAGAGGAACGGTTTACAAGTCGAAATTCATTAAGGAATAGATTTCCTGATGGACTGATTTTTGAAACAGGCATACCGCACGGTATGCCTGTTTCTTTAATATAATCCTTTTTACCCCACCGGGGACTTGAAAATTCTTGTATCTATTGACCATTTGCCCGCTCCATAGATCAACAGGAAAATCAGCAGCAGGGTCATGGCAAAATCGGTCCGGTATTCGTGGGCCATTGACCAAAAACCTTTTTCTGCAAGTATGGGAAATTTGGTAGTCACCAGTGCTGTGATCATTATTATGAGCAAGGGTATTACAGCCAGTCTGATCCATAAACCCAGTAAAACGAGTGCACCGCAAATAATTTCAAAGGTTGCCGTAAAATACGCCCAGAATGCGGGATCGGAAAAACCGATCTTTTCAAAGCGGCCGGTTCCAACCAACTCCGGGAATAAAAGCTTCTGGATACCTTCGGAAAGAAAAATCAGTCCAACGATTAATCTTATCAGGATTACCCTGTTATCGCAGGCGGTGCTTAACAAAATTGTACGAAAGTTCCTGATAGCCATAGGGCTATAAATGAACAGTCAGGATAATTTACATATGATCTTTATGCATTTTTTCAATATCCGCAACTGTAAATTTATGAACTTTTACAATCCTGGCGCTCTTTAACTCCGATGACGGAAGCATAGTTTTAACGTTTTCTTCGGAGGTTGCTTCAAGGAAACCATAAGCAGTGTGATCTCCCGACATACATCCGTAATCAAACTTTGACAGCAGGGCATCCCCCTTGTCTTTCATCTCTACCAAAGCATCCAAGCATTGCTCTTTGGTATGAGGCACCTGAACAAAATACACCGATTTTTTATCCTCTGCTTTGGCTGCAGACTTTGTAGTCTGTGCGAAAGAACTGCCAAATAAGCAAATCATAAAGGCAAACATAAATAACTTGAGTGTTTTCATGGCTTATATTAATTTAGATTAAATAAAAATAAAGATACGACGAAAATTTTTGAAATCGAGAAATTTTAGTAAAAAATTGCGCTATAAAAATTGTTAATTTAACCTGTGGAAAATAAGCTATTCAATACAGGTATGAAGACAGGCAGACCGGATATGGTAATGAACCCGCCCGGATTCAAGAATGAACAGGTACTGAACAAAATGGATTTAACCATGCTGAGGCAGCCCGGTCTTTTTTTGAAGCCGCAAGGGAGGACACAAACTGTGCAATTTGTTGGTGGGGTTTTGCTTATGTGCTCGGTCCCAATTACAATGGCGGAATGGAACCGGATAACCTTCCGCGTGCACTTGAAGCTGTACAAAAGGCAAAGGCATTGTCCGTGGGCAGTACGCAAAAGGAAAAGGATCTGATTGATGCGCTCATCAGCAGGTATTCGGATGATCCGGATATTGCCCGGTCGGTCCTTGATTCATCCTATGCTTCCCGGATGCGCCTGGTTTACCTGAAATACCCGCACAATTGTCATTTCCTTGCTGCCTGTGGTGCCCTGGCCGGAGAAAGTGAGAATGCCATGCTGGGAGCATACGAGACAAAGAATCATGCCTATGAAAAACTATTGCTCGATCCTTATTGGACAACCCTGCAGCATTTTTATAGCATACCCATGTTTGTTCAGGTCAAACTTGGTAAATGGAAAGAGATACAAAACTATCCTGAACCGGAAAAGGAATTGAAATACCCCCGGGTGATCTGGCATTATTCACGGGGTATGGCAGCACTTGCATCTGACAGAACCGGCCTGGCCGGGAAGCATCTCAGGGAAATGAAATCAATCATGCAGGATAGTGCGTTGAAAACTTATACCATCTGGGGTATTAACCGCTTGTATGATATATGCCGGATTGCTTCATCGAGAATCCTATAATTCATTTTGCCACACTAATGAGGCTGAATATATTGGTCCGGCCTCATTTACCAGCTTCCATGTGAATTTCAGCATTTAGCAGGTCTTCAAGCGGAAGGTAGAAAGCCAGCTGTTTGCCGATAGCTACCGCCTCATCAACAGAATTTCCTTTGCTCTTAATGAGATAACCCATAAAGAAATTCGTTACTCTCCCGGCACTTGCGCAATGAATGAATATGATGTCTTCTCCTGATACAAGACGG
>Ga0209431_10001102_pt1 | contig 22411 bp, 14 predicted proteins | sample RifCSP13_3_FD_184021 | JGI IMG/M metagenome (GOLD analysis project Ga0209431, IMG submission 184021) | Soil microbial communities from Rifle, Colorado - Rifle CSP2_sed 13_3 (SPAdes) (version 2) | ecosystem: Environmental > Terrestrial > Deep subsurface > Rock core/Sediment | place: Rifle...
AGCCTGCGGCAGCAAAGTTTTCCCAGTACTGCTCGAACTCGCCGCTACGGTGCAATGTGCGCAGGTTGAGAATGGCTTGCGCCCCTGGGTCGGACCAGCGCATGCCGGCTTGTTTCAAGCGTTGCTGTACGATGTGCCCAGCACCTGATTCCACTGCGCCCGATCCGATTGGCAGGTGCTGCCTGCTTGCCCACTCATAGCGCAATCGCTGTTGGTTATCCCGAAAATATTTCAACAATCGTTCGGGACTACTATCCGAATCAATGTTTGGATGGGAGCGGACCAGCCTTTGTAAAGCATCGAAGAAGTTGGATAGTTCTCCTTGTTTGAGTTGGGCCAGGCGACGCTGCCACCAACTGCGGGCCTTGGCTGCTGACCAAAGTAATTGAGCCGTCGCAAAAAGGTGCTCCGCGGCATGATAAAAGTCCAGCAATTGTGGCACCCCAGGCAAGTGCAAAGCTGCTAAGTTCCAGATCCATGGCGCGCCGTCACCAAGAATTAACTGAAAGCTATTGTGGTCGAGTCCGCGATGTTGTAGTTGCTGCCACAGACGCTGCCCAAAACTTTCCGCATCTTCCCGCCCAGCAATGTAAAACGGCAGGCGCACTTCCTGCGGATCAAAACCCACTGCCAGCTTCACCTCATGCCAGCACAGCCGATGAACAAGGGGATCAGGCAAGCCAGGAATCATCGACCCGTCAATTGCTAAGCAATATTTCCCGACCTTGTGCGGCGAAATCGGCGCCGCTTGCCGCGGTTGTGACTGTTCGAGCAATTCTCCATGACGCCCTGCTATGCGCTCCATTTCTCGCGCCGAACAGGGCGCAAAACCTAACGTATCGCTCAACAGTTGCTGGCTCTGCTGAAAAGGCAACTCCAGCGCCGTGCGACATATCAGGCGCATTAATCCCGGTGTTATTCCGCCTTGCGCTATTCCTAAGCGTTGATCCAGTGGCGCCTGCATCTCTCCGCATTGCTGGCAGTAGTAAACCCGCCGCTCAAGCTGCAGGGAACCACAAACGGTCTGCAGTTGCTTCGGCCTGCGCCCCATTGGCTTCAGGCTCTGTTGGCAGTGCTCACACTGCAGGATCGCTGGCCCATCCGCGGCTTCCCACCGTTGCCGCAAATGCTCGCTGGCCGCCGCTTGCCCTAAACGCCGAAACAACTCTTCTTCCGCTCCCGCATCGATTGCCTCCGCGCCAGTAAGTGGCATCAAGGTCAACTCGGCTAACGACTCTTTCACTGCCGCAACGATCTCCGCTTGAAGTTTTTTTTACCTACAGTCGTTGCCCCACGCCCGGCCTCCAGCACCTGGTTCTCTTCCTGCGCTAACCACTCCCCAAGTAGCTCTTGTAGCTTGTGATAGTTGTCAATCCCTTCGCGCACCCGCTCTAGTTCTCGACCAGGGCGCAAGGTGCGATTCACCTGCTTGCCCTTAATATGCCGCCGCCACAAATAATACGGCCCATGGAGCTGCGGTGCCTCCTGAGCATGACAGCGACAACTACCTTTTCCACAGGTCAAGTACTGTTCATGCAAAGAGCCCGAACACACCGGCGAGAGCTTCATCAACTGCTGCCACAGACGCGCGCGCGACGTTGCCATAGAGCTTGCCTCCTATCCTAGTATTACCACCTTACTAGGATACATCTCCGCTCTATGTTAATTCAACTCCTTTGTAACTTTCATGGCGCGCGCCCCCAGAACGCGCCCTCGTTACGCCCCAGAATCGGGCGGAAATTCGGCGTTTCGCCTACGCAGCGCGCTCACCAATTTTTCGTAACCACTTTGCTCAAATAACTTCACCCAGTGCCAACGGCGTAGCCGGTCAGGCGTGTCACACTCCTCCAACTTTAGCGGGATTAGAAAAATCGTTCCTTCGGGCTGTTCCTCGGCTACGTCCAAGGCATACTTGATCTCCTTTTGGACGTAGCCTGTCTTGCTAATTGAGGAAGCCGACAAACAGATTATGACAACATGGCTGCCGCGCACTGCCCGCGTGATTTCTTGGTGCCAATCCTGTCCGGGCAGCAATTCTTCTTCATCAAGCCACGGCGCGAAGCCATCGCTTCGCAGCTGTTGATACAGTTCGCGAACTTCTCGGTTGTCCTTGGAAGAATGGCAGAGAAACACACGCAAACGCTGCGCTGCAGAATTAGACATTCCCGCTTGCTGAGCTTTTCCGAGGCATTTCCTGTGAAACCTTGGGACCTTTACGGCATTAACTTGTACTCTTAGCGCTTCGCCGCAGTAATCACAGGGTTTCTTATGGGACTTAGACTTAATCGAAGCTTTGCACGCCTGGTGAGCTCGGGGCGGATGTTCCCAATCCCGATGAATCTGCATCGGCTTGCCGCAAACAGAGCAGGGCAACTCGAACCATGCACAGTCTTGGTGATATTTGACAGCTCGTGAGTCGCCCTTTCTAAGAGCGATATCGCCGCCGCAATGATTGCACTTTATGAAATCGAAGTCCGGCGAAGTAGATCCCGATGCCACAACCGGTTTTCGTTTTGTACCTGCACGGTATTGGCGAATAAAGTCTCGGTTCAACTCTTCAAGGATGGACATGAGGTCTGGATCAAAGCGCGCGATGTAGATTCCAGCTTCGCGCAGCTGGAGTTCGCCTTTGCCACGTATCTTCGGGTTGGGGTCAAGCGTTCCTATGAAGACCTTGCCGATGCGTCTTTCGATGACTCGCGAGGCACATGCGAGCTTGGGATGGTTTCGGGAGGTGCAAGGCTCTAGAGTTGTGAACAGCGTCGCTCCTGCTAAAGTCTCATCAGACAGTTTTCTTTCGAGAAGAGTGAACTCACCATGCTCACCCGGTTCGAGTTCGCCACGATAAGCCTCTCCAAGTATCACTCCATCGCGGGTAATGACCGCTCCGACTTTTGGCGATACCTTGCCCGGTTCGCTGATGCACTTCCGGGAAAGCTCGATGGCCCGAAGCATGAGATCTCTGTCTGTCCGTAGCTCGCTCAATTCCAACCCGTCCGTTACTTGAGACTCGAATAGAGCCAATATTTCGGGCGTCACGTGATCGCTAATGAATGTCAATGCCTCGACCGCGTTTCCGTGGAGCGGCAGAAACTGTTCTACAGTATGTGCGAAGTCGTCTCTGCCTAACACCTTGAGATAGCTCACTAGCGCCAATAACTTACCTCGTAAAGCGGTATCGTAGAAAGCTTGCGGCTCAAGATCGGCAAAATACTGCTGCGTATCGATGAAGTCGATCGTGAGATCTGAAAGCAATTTGCGAATTGCTTGTGTTCTCTCAGGTGTCATCACGTCAAAAACAACGAGCCACGGTCTGGTTCAGCGGACTGCAAACAGCTTCCGACAGCGCGACACCGATTTTTGGGTTTGAGCTGATTAACGATCCTTTGTTCGCGTTGATGCGCCCGCTGAGTCGATTCTGAAATAATTATATACCTCCGATGAACAGCGAAACGAAGATTAAGTAGAGAACGAAATAAATAGCTACGAGAGAAAGGCAATTAGCAACTGTATGACTGACCTGTACTTTAAAATCTCCTGCGCACGGAATCTAGCACCCTCTATCAGCTATCAGGAAAGAATGGATTACAATCGGTTCTCGTTGCTTTTCTAAAATTAGAACCCGGACCAACGTAAATGAAATGTGACAATTGTGAAAAGGAGTCCGAAGCGTTAGAAAGAGTGTCAGCCAGTAATTTCAGGAGAAATCGACGAGGAGCCACAAATGGATCAATCGGTGTCTGCGATCTTTGTTACAAGCAGTTTAAGCTAAGAGAAGAAGCGGTTGCGAAAGTTGTTGATTCAGACAGTCTCAAAAAGCTCATTGTTGCTGGTCCAGGCACTGGCAAAACGCATACTTTTCGAAAACTGGTCGAGTCGCTTCCCGAAGGAAGCAAGGTGGTCATCTTTACCCTCATTAACAACCTTGTGGATGATCTTCGCGCGCTCGAACTCATACCAGAACGCGAAGTCAAAGTCTTCACTTTTCACGGGTTCTGCAAGAACTTACTTTATGCGGAGGTTGGTGGTGCGGGTGAATTCTCTTACTCGGGTGCCTTATCAACTTTAATCAAGCAGGATGCGGATTTGCTTGGTCTGGAATTTGAGATCGATCCTGAGCAGGCTTTCTCAGAACTGCGTGAAGGTGAAGAGTCCATCAGTTTCTACATGAAGCGTGCGGAGTATTACAGGGCAGTCGGATACGTAGACAGCGTCTATAGAGTTTTCACCTTCTTCAGGGAACGACCACAAACTATTCCACAATACGCTTTGGTGATTGCCGACGAGTATCAAGACTTCAACCGTTTAGAAGCCGCCTTCATAGATCTACTCGCAACCAAGAGTCCAGTCCTTCTTGCGGGAGATGATGATCAAGCTCTTTACGCTTTCAGATTCGCTTCTCACGAATTCATTCGAGCAGTATTCGGAAATGCCGATTTTGAAACTTTCAATCTTCCACTTTGTAGCCGCTGTCCACCAGTTCTAATCGAGGCGGCGAAGGCCTTCATCGATAACGCAATTGCGAAGGGGAATCTGAAAGATCGGATTCCAAAGGATTTTGAGTGCTATTGGCCCGAAAAGTTTGCGAGCATGGTCAATATCCGAAGATTCTCCATGCTCACTGCTCAACCAGAACTACGGCTCATGCTGTTGTTGAGAATGAGATAAGAAGGCTCTACGCGCTTGAAAAGGATGAGATAGATAAGAGTAAAGACATTCCATTTCTAATTATCGGCCCAAATTCTCGCCATCAATTGAAGGGACTTCATGATTACTTGGCTGACAAGATCGGAAGTGATTTCGACTTAGATTTAGCCGAAAAGAGCGCGTTTCAAATTGAAGAAGGCTACGAACTCTTAAGAACGAACACAAAGAATAACCTCGGCTGGCGAATCGTGTTGTTTCATAGTCCCTTAGAAGGCGAGGAGATGTCGCGGATCATCCGCGAAACGTATGAGAACAACACGAACCTTGCTGAGCTTTTGCCGGCGGATTACCAAAAGTATCATCTTGAGCAGGCCGAAAAAGTTGCTGATGAAGAAAAGGTAGGTGCGGAAGAAAAGAGCAAACCCAAAGTTAAGTTTACAACCTTCTTGGGAGCAAAAGGCCTTTCTGCTCGTCATGTTTTTGTCATTGGCATGAACGACGGCGAATTCCCTGGGAACCCTAAGGCACTGACGGATGCTGAGGCATGTCAGTTCATCGTTGCTCTAACCCGAGCCAAGTTTTCATGTTCCCTGATTTCGCATAAGTTCTATTCTAAGGATCTTCATAGACTCGTTAACCGTGCATCCGTATTTTTGAAAATGCTCCCGAATGGTACGAAACGAACGATTGTTCTAAAGATAAAAGCCGGGAAGTTGGTTCGAGGATAAGGAACACGGCTGACGAAGCGTAGTTCCGTCGATGGCGTGATTATGGCGCGATGGCGTGTTGAGAGGTAGCAAGACGTAACTTACTTTCACGGCTGCGGATTCGGTAAATACTGCTTCATCTGGTTTCGTCCCCCCTTGTTCATGCCCCTCAAAACCGTCTCATAATCTGTTGGTTCGGGGTTCGAATCCCTGCGGGGGCACCAAAGCTATTGCCGATTTCCAATTGCCGATTGTCCGACCAATAAAGGATTTTGCCCTTCGAACTTTGTGAAGACGGTCATACTCAGAAGTAATCGCCGGAGGAAAGATCAATCATCCAGGCGTTGGGAATCTCCGTCGCAAGCAAATGACCTTTCAGATCCGCCCACCTTTCAACCCGATCGAGAATGGACGAGTCAGAGGTAATTGCCACGGCAGTCGAAGACGTGATCGTCGCATCAGGGTTAAACACCGCTTCCACTCGCCAGGGCCAGCCTCGCTGAAGAGCAATTTCCGCAATCCTCGTTGCGAGCCGGCCGCTGTTGGATACCGGCCGATCAAGCAGCCACATCACTGACGAAGCCCCAAGATGTTCCAGCGCCTTGCCGATCATATAGATCGCTCGCTCGGTCTCTTCGACTGATCTATAAGATCCGTGGACGCTTGAAAGATCGCGAATACACTTGTCAACGCCGATGAATAAGGGGCCTCCGCTGAGCGCAGCTTCGACCGTGATGATCAGATTGAACCCGTCGACAATCACCCTCTCGTTCCCTAACTGGGCAACGGGTACGGCGTGCGTTATTCGTCTTTGCCGATCCTCGTCTGAACACGCAGAACGAGATACCGCCAGCCGCTGCCGCTCACGAAGTCCATGGCGATCGCCCACAAGTTTGAGTGATGAGGTCATCTTGTAACCATGCGAGACCAACCACGAGAGCTCGCTGACCGCCACGCACAATTTTGGTATTTGGTCGGTGTGGAAAAGTTCCGCATCTCGAGTATGAGCGCCGCGATGACGACGAGTGTCTGGACTCACTGATGTTTTGGCCGGCTGCCAGAAATTAGTTTCGAAAGGAAACTTCTTTGGTTTGGACAATATACCATCTGTTTTGGCTACGGCTTGCCGCCCGATGTGAGGCACGGCTCCGCCTTGCCGTAGCTCGTTGGGCAGAGATGCGGTATTCGAACCAACCGTGTAGACTGTTTCCGATGATCTCACCTGAAGAACTTGTTGGTGAGGAATGGGCCGCCTGGTATCGCCTTTCACCGGTCGAGCGCTGGCGCGAATCGGAGAAGCTCTGGCAAATTTATTTCCACCTTGGTGGATCACTTGACACGCAAACCGATACTCACAGTCCTTTCTTCGATCCGAGCGCACCGCGTGCGCGCATTGCTAATGGGCGGCCAGGCATGCGTGTTCTACGGCGCAGCAGAGTTTAGTCGTGACACCGATCTTGCCGTACTGGCCAAGTCCGAAAATCTTGCTAAATTAAACAGAGCCCTGCAGGATCTACGTGCAGAAGTGATTGCTGTTCAACGCTCAATTCGCCAGCCCCCTCGAAAGCCCCATTCGCGGCATCTATTGGCAACTCGCTGAATAATAGTCGGATACGAGCGCGGGACTGAATAGGCTTGGTGGGTTAATGATGTGACTCTGGCTCAGTTTGGAGGGCAGGCGGGCGAGGACGCCCGCGATCCCGAAAAAGCGCTTGCGGAGGTGCGAAGGCAGGCGGGCGAGGACGCCCGCGATCCCGAAAAAGCGCTTGCGGAGGGTTCAGAGGCAGGCGGGCGGGGACGCCCGCGATCCCGAAAAAGCGCTTCCGGAGGGTGCGAAGGCAGGCGGGCGAGGACGCCCGCGATCCCGGGTATGAGAGGCCGATGAGAAGCGTCTTCCACAAAGACTATAGAACAGAATCTGGCCGGGCCGTTGAAAGCAGGATTCACTGGCTTAGGTGGGCCATCCTCCTTGGCTTCGCTACATTTTTTAGCTTCTTGTATGCCAACCAGATCTATTTTGAGATGCGTCACAACCCCTTGATGCATCACTCCTGGTGGCGTATCGCGTTCTGGCAATTGGTTGTCTGGTATGTCTGGGTATGCCTTTCGCCGTTAGTACTGCGCCTGGGTCGCAGCTACCCTCTCGATGGGCCTTCATGGATTCGCGGTCTGCTCGTTCACTTTCCCGTCGGCGTACTCCTCTCAGTAATCCACATCGCCGCCGCTACTGCACTGCGGATGATGATCAGGCCGTTTGATGTGTGGAGCGATACCGATCCCTTTCTCATTCAGTTTCAAGGTGAACTGAGAAACTTTTTCTTGTTCGACTTCCTGGTTTACTGGGCCATTCTTGGTGTTGGCTACGCTTTTGACTATCGCGAGAGATACCATGAACGAGAGGCACAGACGGCCGAATTGAAGGCCCAACTTGCCGAGGCGCAGCTTGAGGCATTGAAGATGCAACTCCAGCCGCATTTCCTATTCAACACATTGCATACTATCTCGGGGTTGGTAAGGAAGAATGAAAAAGCACCGGCTGTTGATATGATTGCCGGCCTCAGTGATCTGCTGCGTCATGCGCTCGACAGTGCTGACGAACAGGAAGTGCCGCTGAGTGAAGAAGTGAAGTTCACCAGTCTTTATCTGGACATACAAAAGGTCCGTTTTTCTGACCGCTTGACCGTCAAGATGGAGATTGGCCCAGAGACTCTCGATGCTTTGGTGCCGAACCTAATACTTCAACCACTGGTGGAAAATGCTATAAGGCATGGGATCTCGCCGAAAGACTCAGCCGGCTTAATCGTCATCAATACCTACCGCGACGACGGAATGTTACGCATTCGAGTTTCCGATGACGGCCCCGGTCTCGAGTCTGGATGGCGTATGGAAGAGAGTGCAGGAATCGGGCTGGCAAATACCAGCGAGCGACTTAGGTATCTTTATGGAAAAGAACACCGGTTTAATCTGAGCAACGGGGCCGATGGCGGCATGACCGTCTCGATCGCAATTCCTTACCGCCTAGGCTACAAGGCGTTAACAGCAAGGTGAATCAGGAGAAAAAGCGAATCGGAGCTTTGATTGTTGATGACGAGCCTCTGGCGCGGCACACCATTAGAGATCTGCTCGCTGATGAACCCGAGATAGAGGTGCTCGGTGAATGCAAGAGCGGGCACGAGGCCGTTAACGCCATACGCCGGCAGAGTCCTGATCTACTTTTTCTTGACATCCAGATGCCGGGAATGAATGGTTTTGAGGTGCTGGCCAGGGTTGAGCATGAAAGAATTCCGGCCATCATCTTTGTCACAGCCTTCGATGAGTATGCCCTCAAGGCTTTTGAGGTCCACGCGCTCGACTACCTGCTTAAGCCATTCAACGACAAGCGATTCAAAGAAGCACTCAAGCAGGCCAAGAAGAGGGTCGAGCTGGGGGAAATAAGCAAGCTTAGTCAAAGCCTACTGGCTGTGCTCGGCGAAAAAGCAAATGCCCAGTCAATCGGCGGATTGCGAAAAAGGTATCTCAGCCGATTCATGATTAGAGCAGGCGGCAGAGTGACTTTCATCCAAGTGAGCGACGTGGATTGGATTGGCGCCGATGACTATTACATCAAGCTCCATGTTGGTCCCAAGTCCCACTTGCTTCGCCTCAGCTTGAATGAGCTGGAGCAGAAGCTTGACCCGCGGAAATTTCTGCGCATTCACCGCTCAACGATCATCAATTCTGATCGACTCAGAGAGCTGCACCAGAATCCCAACGGCGAGTACATCGTGGTGCTAAAGAGTGGAGTGGAATTAAAGCTGAGCCGCAATCGCCGGGAGCGGTTGGAACAGCTCCTCACCAACGACTACGACTGATCCCCAAGATGACTATCATTACCAATCGAGTCAACTTCGACTGACTGCGACCAACCGCCACCTACAGCAGGCGCAGGGTACTTTACTGCAAACTCGCTTCCATCCAATTCCGGACCTCGTATGCTTCGGTATACGCGGAGTCCACGAACCCCCGAATTACCGAAATTCTGGATGAGAGGAGAGAATTATGCAGTCAATTTTCTTGATGCTGTCCCTGCTACTATGGGCAGCGAATTTTGATTTTGGTGAAGCGCCTTGCACCGAGGCCAGCAACATGACCAAGCAGGCGGAGAAGCAACAGAAAGTCCGGACTAGAAACCTCGCGATTCTCATTTTCGACGGTGTTCAGATTATTGACTACGCCGGTCCCTACGAAACTTTTGGCCACGTCTACAATCATGATTTCACTCCGGCATTCAATATCTACACAGTCTCGGAAAAAACCGATCCTATAACTACGGCGATGGGCATGAGCGTCAACCCTAAATACAGCCTGGCAAACGCACCTGAGCCGAATGTCCTGCTAATTCCGGGCGGCGACGTGGAAGACCAGCTGAGTAATGCGGCGGTTCTCAAGTGGATTCAAACGAAATCGGCAAGAGCGGAAGTAGTGCTAACGGTCTGCAACGGGGCCTTTATCCTGGCAAAAACTGGTCTGCTGGACGGATTGGAGGCGACGACCACAGCCTCTCTCATCCCCATGCTGCGAGAAGCAGCTCCCAAAGTGAAGGTGGTGGATGATCGCCGCTTTGTTGATAACGGAAAGTTCATTACTGCCGCGGGACTCTCGTCAGGAGTTGATGGCGCTCTTCATGTCATCGAAAGATTTTATGGTAGGGGTACCGCGCAGATGGCGGCACTCAGTATGGAATACAACTGGGACCCAGACTCAAAGTTTGTTCGCGCAGCACTCGCTGATAAGTACATGAGATTCAACTACAACGTGAACGTGGTCGAAGGTGGCTGGATGCCCATCAGCCGTGAGGGTAATGAGGATCAATGGGGAAACCGGTGGTCCGTAGCAGCCAATTCTGCTTCCGCTCTTCTCGAAAGCATAAACACCATTATCAGCAGTGGTAAGACCTACCATGGGGCTCCAGCCGTCAAATGGATCCGAATTGAGGAAAATCCCACCAGGCAAGCTACTCAGAGTCTTTGGCGCTTCAACGATGAAAAGGGAGCAACGTGGAATGGGGTCGTGCGCGTTGAGCCGGTGGCGGGAGAGACAAATAGATTTACGCTCTCCGTAAAGGTTGCCCGAAGCAGTGTGAGTGCGCAGACGCCTGGGAACTAAGACGTGAACGACTTATGAAACCGAAACGATCCCGCAAAAACAATCGAAGAACTTTCCTCGCCATCTTGTCCTCGATCGGCCTTACCCTTACCGTGCTCGCTCTCAGTACTGGCACATCGTCTCATTCCGCTACCAGCAAATCCGGCGCGCGTCAAACGCCTGACGCGTTCAGCAATGGAGCACTGGTTCGTACTTACCAGAAGACGATAACAGCATCATCAATGGCTTCGCGCCTCTACTTTCTAGCATCAGACGCATTCGAGGGTCGTGAGACAACCACCCGCGGGCAAAAACTCGCAGCCCAATACCTGGCTTCTCAGTATCAAGCTATTGGCCTTGTCCCAAAGGGCGGCCGCAAAATTGCCGATCCACTTTCCCCCGCGGCTTATCTTCAGACTTTTCCTGTCTACAAGAGAGAACCCAAAGAGACACAGCTTGAGGTGATGTTAAATGGCAGTAGGCTAGCTGCCAGCACTTTTTCCGGAGACAAGCAGGACGATCTCTCATATTTCCTCGATGGGGACGTAAGGCCAGCGGCCGGAGGAGTTGTGTTTGCGGGATACGGCATAGCTGACGATCAACTTGGATATAATGACTATGCCGCGTTATTACAGAAAGGCATTTCGATTGACGGAAGGTGGGTGTTGATACTTGATGACGAGCCACTGTCTGATGCTGCGACGAGTTTGTTACCGACACCGGATCGCAAACCCTCTTCGTGGAGCACCCAATTCCCCAACAAGAGACGAGCATTGTGGAACGCCGGCAAGGCTAGCGGAGTTCTCGTGGTAAAAGACTTAAGCCCACGCGCACAAGGCGCGTTTGCCGATTCCGCCGCAGGCGCCGCTAACAATGCTCGAACAGCTGTTCGCATCAGATTGAGCCCGGCGTCACCATTCCCGCCGACCTACGCGATCTCAACCAAACTGGCCAACCAGATCCTCTCCTCGACAGGCCAGAGTGTTGAGGATTTGAAAAGAGAGATTGACCAAAGTTTAAAGCCCTCAGTGTTCGCCATCAGAGGAGTTACGGTCCAGACCAATGTCAAGCAGTTCGATCCCCTGGAAACTGAGAACGTGCTGGCGTTTATCGAAGGGTCTGATCCTCAATTGCGTGACGAAGTGTTGGTCATCTCTTCTCATTACGATCATCTCGGCCTCGATTCATCCTTAAAAGATGATCAAATCTTCAACGGAGCGGCCGATGATGGCTCTGGAGTTGTCGCATCGCTGGAAATAGCGCAAGCATTTGCAAAGGCCAGGCGGGAAGGGTTTGGTCCGCGCCGTTCATTGCTTTTTATCAATTTTACGGGTGAAGAGAAGGGACTGCTCGGCTCGGCTTACTACACTAATTATCAGCCAGTAGTCCCGCTGGAGCAGACAGTCGCGAACATCAATATGGATGGTGTTGGCGGAATTGACTTAAGGCACCCGAGCAAGAGTCAGAATTACATCTATATAAACGGCGCCAAGGGTCTCTCAGAAGAACTGATCGACATCAATAAGCGCATCAAATCGATTACGGCGAGCAGTGTGGAACTGACGGATGGTCCAGGGTTTAACTCAGATGATCGGAATTTCGAGGCTCAGCAGATACCTTTCATCTACTATTCAACTGGTTTGACCGAGCATTACCACACGACGCATGACGAACCTGAGACGATCGACTATGACCACCTGGCGCGAGTCACGCGGTTGATCTTTGGCACTGTCTGGCAAGTGGCAAATCAGGACGCCAGACTACGCGCCGCAAAAAGAAGTGAGCTGATATTCGAGGGATATGTTTGTCCACCCTGCCCTTTTGCTTGCGATCAGACGCTCTATCATGATCGAGGAGAATGTCCGGTGTGTGGCATGGGCCTAATGCCAAGGTACCGCCGCAGGGTGGGATGATCAGTTTTGGGAGAGAGAACACCATACCAATGATCCGAGCGCGGCAAATTACTCACTAACTGTCGCCAAAACAATGCAACATCGAGACTTGCCGACTGCGTGAAAATGGCGCGATGGCGTGCTTAGATTCAGCAAGATGTAGCGAACTTTGACGGCATCGGATCCGTAATACTGCTCAGGCTCGCTTCTTCTGTCCTTGTTGTGCCCCTCAAACCGTCTCATAATCTGTTTGGTTTCGGTTTGAACCTGCGGCGCACCAATTGAAATCAAAATCACTCTCAGCGACGTTTCAGAGTGACATATTCCATCCATGAACCTGGCAGACATTCGACACCTCTTTGATTATACGGAATGGGCGAATACCCTGGCGATGAACGCCGCCACAAAATTGTCGGACGAAAATCTGCGACGCGATGTCGGCATCAGTCACAAATCGATTTTCGGAACGCTGCTGCATATGGCGGGCGCTGAATGGATTTGGTTGGAACGCTGGAATGGACGGTCTCCTGCCAGAGATGAAGCGTGGTTGCTGTGGACGACTGAATCGTGCGCCGACCTCTCTACATTAGATGAGCGTTGGATCGGCGTCATAAAACAGCGCGCTAATTACCTTTCAAAATTAGACGAGTCAACATTGGTTGCTGAATTACCGTTTAAGCTTCTCAGCGGCGACCCAAACTCTATGCGGCTGGTCGATCAAATGCAGCACGTTGTCAATCACGCGACACTACATCGCGGGCAGATTGTGGGCATGATTCGTCAGCTTGGCATTGAACCGCCCTCAACGGACTTGTTGTTTTACTTGCGGCGAGAGATATCGCCGCAATAAAGCGTTCGGACCCTCAGAGCAAGTCTGGTCTGAGCGTGCGTCGCTTTATGTACCGGCTTGTCTTGGCCGAAAAATTCATCTCCGAGAACCAACTCAGAGTTCGGAATACCTTTTCAAGGCCCGGCTTCAAGTAGTTTGATGCTCTCCATCTTGACGGACTATTATTATGCCTCATGTTGCGGTAGTGAAGGTTTTAGTCCAAATGCATGAATGACATATTCGAGTGAGATGGTTCCAGAAAGAAATGAGCGAAACCGGAACCGACTATCCCCACCTGGATAAAGCGCCGATAGTAGAAGCGGTGATAGACTTCCGCGTTAAGCTGCCCTCTGGCTTTAAACTTGATGCTTTCCAGTCCTTGCGAACCCAACTCGCTAAAAACTATCCGGGGTTTGAAGAGCAGCAAATCGTCCAGCAGAGGATAAGACAAGAGCTTGGAAGCGCCCCAGAAGTCTCGACGCGATTTTCAGGAATCCATGGATATCGACTTCTTTCAAGTGATGGAAAGAATATTGTCCAGCTACGTCGCGACGGGTTTACTTTCAGTAGGCTTAATCCCTATACCAGATGGGACGAGGTCTTTGCTGAAGCTTGGCGGTTGTGGACCTTGTACGTGTCATCTGCAAAGCCAGTAGAAGTTTCGCGAATTGCCGTTCGTTATATCAATCGAATGCTGTTCCCACTGCCATTCACAAATCCTGGAGAGTACTTGAAAGCGCCCCCTGCGACGGCTGATGGTTGGCCCAAAGAGATGAGTGCTTTCCTTTCCCGGGTTGTAATGCACGATTCCAAAAGCGGTGTGTCAGTAAACGTCATCCAGGCACTTGAACCTCAAGTGCCCGGTCAAATCGACGTGGCGCTGATCTTCGATATCGATGCATATGAGAACTTATCAGTGCCCCATGATGACGTTACAATCAGAGAGCGATTTGGTAAGCTCAGACAAATGAAGAACAGGGTGTTCTTCAAGGGATTGACAGAAAAAGCCATAGATCTTTTCCGATGACGACTGCCGCAATATCACTCTCCGGCTCGGGCTCTCTCTTAACTCACGGAACTCCAGGGGTTGGGCCTGACCATCAGCGCTTATGGGTTCTGCTTCAAGAGACTGTAGAGCGTCTAGTTGAGAGTGTTTCTCTAGGTGACTCGCTGCAGAAGACTTATAGAAAGCTTTACGAAGTGTTTGAGGAGTGTGGTCGCTCTGATTGGGATGCCTGCGGAGCTCAGCCAGTTCTTTTCGAGTCTTACGAAAACGCAAAGCTCTTCGCCCGCTCATTGCCGTTTTCGTTTTCATCGCCTGAAATTTCGGCCGAACCGGATGGTGAGATCACTTTTGAGTGGTATTCAAATCCGACTCGAGTATTCTCGGTCAGTGTTGGCCCCAACAATGAACTTCACTACGCCGGGCTTTTTGGAGCAAGTCGTGCCTACGGAACAGAAGTCTTTCATGATGAAATTCCTGAAGTCATTCTTTCTCACATTAAGAGAGCGGTTCTCTAAGGTCCAGTCGCCTCACGATCACAAAGCAGCCGTCGGCGACAACGAAAAGCTGACGCGGTACATTTTCTCGAACAGATATTTCAGTCGGCAACCACCGCGAGTCAAGACTGAAGCGTATATGCCTAGCTATGGCGCAGTCTCAGTCTTCCGGATCGACGCGTTGGGACAGGCTGCCATCTGGGAGATTGGCAGTGATCTTGGCAGGAAAAGAGAGCGGACGCTTTATGCTCGCGGAGATACAAAGGCCCACGATGCCAGGGAATTAGGTTTAGATATCCGCCCTGATGAGCCGCCACCCCGTCACGCGAACCTGATTGGTTGGCCGGAAAATGACAAACCTCGTCAAAAGGTAATAGCTTTACAAATTGCCGCGGCTGCAACCTTGGTTCTGAAAAACAATTGAGTCACTCGCATCGTCCGCGGATTGAAAGAGATACGACTGTGAAGTAGCAATTGAAAACAAAAGCGGGACGAGAAAGGTTCAGACGAACGAGACGAACTACATGTGTGATGAGAAGTTTCTTGATCTTAAAGACGGTTTGGGCGTTTGAACGTGGCCGTCTCAGAATCTGTTGGTTCGGGGTTCGAATCCTGCTGGGACCACCAAAGCTATTCACGATTGCAGATTGACGATTGTTGATTTGCGAATTTCCTTCGTAAGTTTTTGGCCGCGTCTCAAAACGTCTCTGCCTGGTGCCTTTCGAAATCAGAAATCAGAAGTCAGAAGTCAGAGGGCAGAAGTCAGGGATGGCGTAATTGCTTCCACCGACATCCTCAGATAAGCTCACTTGGCCTTGCCAATAACCTTATGTCTGAGAAAGTCGAATCCCATGGCCGTTTAAGCCAACGGGGGAAGCTCCGGATCGGCAACGACTGGAATGCGATCACCATCATCGCGCTGTCGCAATCCAATCCGCTGAAGGCTGTCGCCGAACTCGTAGAAAACTCGATTGATGCTCGAGCAACGAATGTCTCGATCATTCGCGGGCGCAGTGAAGGCCGCCATTACCTCGAGGTTAGAGACAATGGGCAAGGCATTCCGCGCGATTCTGCCGGTCGGCCTGACTTTCGCTATGTTGCAACTCATATCTGCGATTCGGTAAAGAAACGACTCAAGGTAGAAGGGGTGGCCGGACTTCAGGGTGAATTTGGCATCGGCTTGCTTTCGTTTTGGGTACTTGGCGAGGAACTGACCCTTACATCAACCGGAGCAGACGATCGCGCCTGGCAGATGTTGATGCGCAAAGGCGATCCGGGCTACGCGGTCAAACCCAAGCGCGCGCTCTTCATTGAGCCAGGCACCCAGCTGCGTGTCAGCCGGCTACTCGACGGAGTTCGGTCGCTTTCAGGAGAGAAGATCCAGTGGTATCTCGCGGCCGAGTTACGCGACCGTATACGCACCAGTGGCGTGCGAATTACAGTGATCGACAAGATCGCGCGAAAGCAGTATGCCGTCGAGCCGCGACAATACGAAGGACGACTACTGCATCAACTGCCCGCTGTTCGCACTACACTCGGTGACGTCTATGTTGAGCTTTACATGAACGAGCCCGTCGAGACGAACCTAGTTGCATTGTTTCGACATGGCACTCGGGTGTTTGAAGACATTTCCACTATTGCCGAACTTGCGAAGCCACCCTGGACAACACGGTATCTTCAGGGCCACATCGATGCGCCTTTCATTAACCTGACTCCGGGCACTCGTACAGGCATAATTCAAGACAGAGCTTATGCAGCGCTTTTGGAGGCTTTGCTTCCGTTAGAGGAAAAGCTGATTGAGATGCTCGAAGCGCAGCGTCGAGCTGAGGAAGAGCAGGCCAGTCGAGAACTATTGCAGACAATCCAACGAGCGTTCCGACAGGCATTTTTAGCGCTGCCTGCAGAAGAATACGACTGGTTTGATATTCATTCGCGTGCACAACGCGGTTCAGGAGGTTTTGGTCGCAACTTCGATTCAGGTGAGGAAACTTCAGTCGCAGTTACAGGTGCTGAAACCGGAAATGGAAGGCAGCGGCAGTTTTTTGAATTTGCAGGGCCACTTTTCAGTGTGGCAATTTCGCCGGCTTCCAGTGTCGTACGCGTTGGTGAGCAGAGATCTCTGCGCGCGTTGCCATACGATCGGTCGCGCCGTCGTGTCGAAACCGATCTCACATTTAACTGGGAAATAGTAGAAGGCAACGCCGCACTCGAGCGTTGTAACGATCAGGTGGTGAATTTTCTTGCGCCCGCCGAGCCTGGCCTGGTGCGTGTGAGAGTCAAAGTTTGCCAGGGTGATGTTGAGCGGTCGGCCGAAGCACTCATCACTGTCACGCACGAATTACTTCCACAGGTGGGAACGACAACGATTGAATCGACGGGTCTGCCAGGTTACACATTCGAAAGCGCCCCGGGTGAATCGTGGCGATCGAAGTTTGATCCCACGCGGAATGTAATCGTCGTCAACAACGGTCACCGTGATTTCGTCTACGCCGCGCGTCAGAAGTCACTCAAACTTCGTTACCTGGTGCGACTGTACGCGAAAGAGTTAGTGCTGAAGAATTTCATTGGGTTGCCTCCAGACCAACTTCTGGAACGGATGGTCGAGCTATCCTTAAGGACCGAAGAGAACTTGTAGCTTAAGTAAAATGGATCCGGTTTTCCCCGCTTGCCAGCTAGTATTAGGCAACCTACTACCTTATTATTACGCCTTCCGCATCTGCATCGAGTAGCAGCCGCAGTGCATTATCGTTTGTTTGGCCACTTCAATCTCACGATAACTCACATCTACTCACACGATTTGTTTGAAATACACAGGAGTCTGGCTCGCCGAGCAATTAGGCCGAGCAAAAAATATGATTGGGCAAACTCTCTCTAATCGTTATGACATCAAGGCAGAATTGGGCCGAGGCGGAATGGGCGTCGTCTATCGGGCCTTCGACCCTCTGCTGAACCGCGAAGTCGCGATCAAACTTATCCCTCCTACCCTGCTGAGTCCGGAAACGGAACAACGCTTCCAACGCGAAGCGCAGCTCGTAGCCCAGATGGACCATCCGGCCGTCGTTCCCATCTTTGATTTTGGCAAACATGAAGGTTCTCTCTTCTTTGTCATGCCCGTTGTGCAGGGAACCAACCTTCGCTGGTTCGAGCGCGAAGGCTCCCTGACCCTCGGCGAGGTGCTCGATATTGGGATCCAGGTTGCCGAAGCCCTCGAATACAGTCACTCACGTGGCGTCATTCACCGCGATATCAAGCCCGAGAACATCATGGTAATGCGCGAGGATAATACCCGCCTGCGGGTGCGCATCATGGACTTTGGCCTCGCCCGCGGAGCTACGGAAAGCCGCATCACAAAGACAGGCACAATCGCCGGCACTCTCTCATACATGAGCCCGGAACAGGTAGCTGCCACCGGAATCGATCACCGTTCAGACATCTACTCTCTCGGAACTGTGCTCTATGAATGTCTCGCAGGAGAGCCGCCATTCTCAGGGGAGCTGCAATCGATTCTTTACCGGATAGTTCATGAGATTCCGCAGACGCCACGCTCACTCGGTGCCGATATCAGCGAGGACCTCGAGCAAGCGATACTCAACTGCATTGCCAAGGATCCTGCGAAAAGACCACAGCGAGCCGGAGAAGTCGCCGAAGCGTTACGTCGAAGCCAGGCCCGATTGAACAAGAGCGATCTCGTCAGGTCAGTGGTTCTGACCAGAACCTTGATGCTGCCGCGCGTTGCACTGTCGCCATTCATCGGCCGAGAAAAAGAGTTGGCGGAACTGCAAAAGCGCCTCAACGCTGCAATCAGCGGGGAATGTCAGTTTGTAGTGGTCTCGGGTGAACCAGGAGTGGGCAAGACACGGCTGCTTGATGAGATCGAGAACCTGGCAAAAGCAAGGAAACTGTTGGTCCTTCACGGACGAACCATCGAGCAGGATGACGCCTTTCCATACCAGGGATTCTGTGAAGCCATCCAGGAGTACTTTCGGATCACGGATACCTCAAGTTCTCCGAATAATTCCGTAGAACTCTCGGACGTAGCGCCGGATCTCGTTTCGCTGTTTCCTATGCTCACCGAGATCAGCGAAATTCGCACAGCAGCATCTGGCGACTCCAAGCCGTCACAGATTGGTGGATCGCAGGGACCCGAAAACCGTACCCAGATATTTGAGTTGTTAGCGCGAACTATTACGCGATTGGCCGCAGGAAAGCCACTGATCCTCTTTCTCGAAGACCTTCACGCCGCTGAAATATCCATTGAGGCCCTGCAGTACATCGTGCGCCGCTTAGGTCCCACGCCCACGCTCATCGTGGGTACCTACCGCTCAAGCGAAGTCGGTAGTCGCAATCATCCCCTGACTCGTATGCTCGATAGCTTTCGTGGTGACCGTCGATTTTCGGCGATCGCGCTGGGCCCTTTTTCGCCTTCAGAACATCGGTTGTTCCTGGAAACTCTTATTGGTGGGCCAAAGCTCGCGGACAGCCTCGTTGAAAAATTGTACGAGGGAACAGAAGGGAATCCTTTCTTCACCAAAGAGTTGGTCCGTTCTCTTCTTGATTCGGGCGGGATTTCTAAAGACCAGACAGGCGCCTGGAGTCTCGGCGCGACGACTGATCTCTCAGCCGGTGAGTTGCCCGCCACAATCCAACAAGCAGTTGAAAAACGGATAGAACGGTTGCCCGAGGACCTCCGCGAAATACTCGCGATTGCATCAGTCATTGGTAAGTCATTTGACTCCCGCGATCTCGAAGCGTTGGCCGGGGAGAAAGACATCGAGGACGCGATTGACCGGCTGATAGATGAGGGCCTGCTTGAGGAGGAACGTGAATCGCGTGGCGATCGATTGACGTTTGTGAGTGGAGTCGTTCGCGACGTGCTATACGGATCCATCTCGCGCCGCAAGCGCAGGTCCTTGCACCGTAAGTACGCCGAAGTAGTAGAGAGACGGCACGGGGGCCGACTTGAACGTGTTTATCCGCAACTGGTCCACCACTTCTCGCAAGGCGATGTTCCAGACAAGACTGTTGAATATGGATTACGCATGGCGAAGGCAGCCCTCGATGCTTTCAGTCCTGAGGAAGCGGCGCGCGCAGCTAGAACTGTGCTCGAGTTTCTGGACGACGAATGGGAAGGGGATCCTGCCCTAGAAGGTGAAGCCCGAATGCTATTGGCCCAGGCGTACCGGATGGCCGGAGATGTTGAAGCAGGTCTAAAAGAGGCTGAGGCTGCAGCGCGGATTTTCGAACGTGAAAACAACAAGTCTCGCACGGTCTCGGCATTTCTGTTCGCAACTGAGACAGCATGGCAGGCAAGGAAGGTTGAGGAAACAACCCGATTGGTTCATCAGGCGATGGAAGCCGCACGCACTGCCGGAGACAAGGACAGCCTGAGACATATGTTGTCCTTAGCTGCCACACTCGCAAACCTCCGCGGTGAATACGAAAAGGCCAACGACTATATCGAAGAGGCGGGTTCTCTGGCGCCCGTCACGAAAGAGGCTGAACAGCTGCAGGAGAAACCGCGGGGCGGCAGACTGGTAGTGGCCATGGCCTCGCCACTCGGCGTTATCGATCCGGTAAATATGGAACTTGTGGAAGAGCAGGAGATTCTGGCCAATGTTTTCGAGAATCTGCTGGCAACCGACCTTGAGGGCAATTTGATTCCCGCCCTTTGCGAAAAGTGGGAGGTTTCGGACAACGGTACTTCAGTCTTCTTTACGCTGCGCGACAACGTCTGCTTCCAGAACGGAGAACCGTTAACTGCCCAGTCAGTGAAACAATCATTTGAACAAAGCATTCGCATTGCACGTGAACTGCCACCAGGCTTTGCTGCGATTCGTGGTGCCACAGAGTTCGCTAAGGGTGACGCTCAGCAACTCGAGACTGTTTTGGTCCTCTCAGATTACAAGCTGGAAATACAATTAACGGAACCGCTCTCAATCTATCCGGCATTGCTCACCGATTACAAAACCGGGATTACCCTAATCAGGAACGACGACAAAGAACCCCTGCCGATCGGTACGGGTCCATTTCGAATGACCTCGTACAGACCTGAGGTAATTGTGCTTGAAAGGAATGAGCGTTACTGGAAAGGCTCTCCTGCGTTCCTTGACGAAGTAGAATTTCGGGCCGGTCTAAGCGCTTCAGAAATAGCGGCCGGACTGCGCTCTGGATCGATTGATGTGGCGCGCGACCTTTCACCGCAAGATCTTGAAGAATTTCTGCGAGACCCGCAGTTTCGGTCCGGTTTAGTTGAGTCGCCCCGAAAGAACACTTACTTTCTGATTTTCAACTCGACAAGCGATTCTGTTTTGCAAAGTCCGGAGCTTCGACGCGCACTCTCCGGAGTAGTGCGCACTCACGATCTTGTTTGGCAAACGCTGGGACGCTTTGCACAACCAGCAGTTTGCCTGATCCCGCCGGGAATGCTCGGGTACGATCCGGGTAGACGCCATCAGACCCTTACTCGCGATGAGGCCTCTGCTTTGTTACGTGCTGCGGACATCGTCGACAACATCACCCTCAGAGCCGCGGTCCACCCGCTCTTCCTCGACCGCTATAAGGCTCTGCTCACGACGTTGCTCAATATCTGGGCCGAACTCGGTGTTAAGGTCGAGGTGGTAACCCCGACTATGGCCTTGTACCTGGAGTCTTTTCAAAACAGTACCGGAATTGATGTGTTTATCGGCAGGTGGAATGCCGATTACGATGATCCGGACGATTTTACTTACGGTCTCTTCCATTCACGAGTGGGCTTGTACCGGACCTATGTCTCTTCAGGAGAGGGTGACCCCCTTCTTGAAGAGGCGCGCACTGAAAATCGCCCAAGTTTAAGAGCGTCGCAATATCGCAAATACGAAGGCTTCTTACAGGAATCAGCAATGGTGCTGCCGCTCTTTCACGATGTGGACTATCGCCTGGCGAACTCCAAAGTTGTGGATCTCAATCTACGTGGCAGTGCACCTTATGTTAACTATGTCGACATAGCCAAAGCCGCATCCGTGACGCAGGCGACGGAAGCCGTGCGGCAACGCGGAGGTGTTGTTCAGGTTCCGATAACCGGGACCATTCATCGTCTTGATCCTTCACTGGCAAGCACGGTTGAGGACGCTGAGATGATGCCAATCATTTTCGAGACTCTAACCCGGGATATTGGAGGAGCACGGATCGTCCCCTGGTTAGCAAGCGAATTCACCGCCGAACAGGGTGGGAAAAAATATCGATTCCGATTGCGCGACGATGTCCGATTTCATGATGGTCGGAAGCTCACTCCTCGCGATGTGCGCTACTCATTGGAGCGGATGCTATTAAATCCAGAGAGTCACGGTCGGTTCTTTTACTCGGCGATCAAGGGCGCCAAAACCCTGCTCAATGGTGATGCGAAGGATCTGATCGGCTTCAGGATTCTGTCGGCGGATGAATTCACCATCGAACTCGACGAACCTGTTTCATTCTTTCCAGCACTCATCTCGTATCACGCGGCGGCCATCGTTCCCGAGGGTACCGAGAAGTTTGGCGAGAGCTGGCGCGATAGTTTGGTCGGAACAGGCCCTTTCCGTGTCTTGAAATTTGAGCCGGGCGTTCGGCTCGAGCTTGAAAGAAACAAGACGTACTGGCGACCCGGTTATCCAAAGATTGAAAACTTGACCTTCAATTTCGGTGTTACTCCGGGGGATATACTTGCTCAATTTCGTGCGGGCCGGTTCTCTTTGGCT
>Ga0209431_10001105_pt1 | contig 22387 bp, 25 predicted proteins | sample RifCSP13_3_FD_184021 | JGI IMG/M metagenome (GOLD analysis project Ga0209431, IMG submission 184021) | Soil microbial communities from Rifle, Colorado - Rifle CSP2_sed 13_3 (SPAdes) (version 2) | ecosystem: Environmental > Terrestrial > Deep subsurface > Rock core/Sediment | place: Rifle...
CGGCCGAGTCTTTATTTGTTAAGATTGTTCTGATAAAATACTGATCGCGGCAGGGTAGCTCAGCCGGTTAGAGCGTGGCACTCATATCAGCCGTTTGCGATGCATCGCAAACCCTGATATATCAGATTCGCAAATTAATGGCGGTGTAGCTCAGTGGCAGAGCGGAGCCCTCATAAAGCTTAGGTCGCAGGTTCGATTCCTGCCACCGCCACTTATTTAATTTGCGAAGGCTGATATAACGCCAAGGTCCTGGGTTCGTTTATAGCGAAGCTATACTACACCGAAGGTGTATATCCCAGCCCTGCCACATTTATGTTTACAGGAATTGTTTCCCATTTGGGCATGGTTGAAAGTATTGAAGGCGCCAAATTTACTTTTTCTGCACCCGCCTCATTTATAAAAAGCCTCAAAACAGGTTCAAGTGTCGCCATAAACGGGGTTTGTCTTACATTAAAAAACTCTCCCAGCGGCAGAAAATTTAACGTGGATCTGATGCCGGAAAGTATCAAGAGAACTTCTTTTTCAGATTTAAAAAAGGGTGATTTTGTGAATTTGGAGCTTGCAATGAAAGCTGACAGCAGGTTTGAAGGCCATATAGTTCAGGGGCATATAGACTGCACAGCCAAACTGGTCTCTGTCAAAAAGCAAGGCAACAGTCGTCTTGTGACTTTCGTAGTCCCGGAACCCCTGACCAGATACATTGCCGAAAAGGGGTCGATTGCAGTCAACGGCATATCCCTGACGGTAATTAGCGCCAAAGGTAATCAGTTTACGGTTGGAATAATTCCGTACACATGGGAAAATACGATGATTAAGCAGTTGAAAACCGGTGATAAAGTTAATGTCGAGGTTGATATTATTGCCAAGTATTTGGAGCGTCTAGTAAAAAATGTTAAAAAAACACACTGAAAAAATAGAATTACCCAAGGCGGTTCTTAAAAAGGCAAAAATTGCCATTGTCCGCGCGCAGTTTAACGCAGATTTTACCGAAAGCCTGGAGAAACATTGCCTGGCAACTCTTTTGGAGCACGGTGTAAAAAAAGACCAGATACTGCAATTTCAGGTTCCCGGCTCATTGGAAATTCCGATCATTGCCCAAAATATTGCCAAAGCCAAGAAAGCCGATATTATCATTGCTTTGGGTGTGGTGATCAAAGGCGACACATACCACTTTGAAATCGTAGCTAATGAGTGTGCCCGAGGATGTATGGATGTTGCCCTAAAATACAACGTGCCTATAATTTTTGAAGTTATCCCCGTATATAATTTGGCTCAGGCCAAAAAAAGAGCAGGTAACAATAACCAAAACAAGGGCAGGGAAGCGGCGCTTGCAGCTTTAAAAATGCTAAATGTGGTGCCGAATTTCGCGCGCAAATGAAAAGGATTTTACCCTCCAAAAAAATTATCAAAGCGCGCGTTATCAAAGGAGCCGGACGGGGAAAGAAAATCAAAGTTCCCACTGTCAATTTTGATCCTAGTTCGGCTAAAGGTCTGAAAGAAGGGATATACGTCTGTCGGATCATTATCGGTAAACCATATTGGGGCGTTTTGCATTTTGGACCAAGGCCGGCGTTTGGTGAAGAGGATAGGTCATTGGAGGTTCACCTATTTGATTTTATAGACGGGACAGAAACCAGGACTGCCGATATAGAAATCTACGATTTTATCCGTAAGGTGGCAAATTTTAAGGATAAGAATGCGCTGATTGCAAAGATAAATGAAGATATTGCATATGCCAGGCGCAAAATATTGTCACTTAAAAGCTAAGTCTGCCAAGCTTGTTTTCTTTTGATATCCGTGTAATAATATTTTTAAGGTACGCAATGCTCTTTTGAGGTTGTAAGGTTAGCAATAGGGCAGAGGTGATTGCTAGTAATATTGGCCCGATTAAAGTCGGGTTTTTTAATCCCCAAAAACTCCATGGCAAATTTGGCCAAGATCGAAAAATATCTCAAAGACAGGAAAATCAATCATAGAATTTCCGATCTCGGAGGCGAGATTTTTAAGGTTGAGGATGTAATCAAAGCCGGGATCAACCCAGACCAGATTTTAAAAACATTGATTATAAGTTCAACGATCAAGGAGGGCTTGGAGTTCAAAGACAAGGGTTTTGCGCTTGTGTTGAGGGGAAAAGATCGCGTTGATTTTAAAAAAGTCAGGCGGCTTTTCGGGGGTAAAAGCGATCTTGCCAAGCCTGAAGAAGTTAAAAAAGTGACAGGAGTGCCCGTTGGCGCGGTTTGCCCGATTCTTCTTGGTATTCCTATTTATATTGACCGTGAGGCAATGGATTTAAAGCACGTCAATATGGGCTCAGGCGATTTAACAAAAGAACTGGAGATGGATTTTGCCGATTTGCTTTTGGCAATTGGCAAGCACGAAGTTGCTGATTTGACATCCGGCGTATAAGTATTATAATTTCTACTTAGTTATGACAGGCTCAATCCGAGCATTTTGGTTCTACTTTACTTTCCAAGCATAGGCTTGGTGGTTTTGTAGTACCTTAAAGTCATAACAAAAAAACAAAACTAACCAAGCCATAGAGGGCTTGGTTTTTTGATGGAAAAGGAGGTGCCAAATGGCAGAAAGAAATAGAGGGTTACACCCAGACGTAGCAAGAGCCATAGCTATCGTCAGTAGTGCAAAGGAAGAGGCGAAAAAGCAGATTCCTGGGGCCGGGCCAGAGGTCGAGTCTGCTCGCACAGGCCTTGCATCTCTGATTATCGAGCAGAATGCTCAAAGGACCACAAATGGTAATAAATCAGAGTCTGAAGCTAAGGCAGATAAATAAATTTTGACAAATCAATTTATGTTTGGTATAAATCTGTCTAATATGAGCTTGTCAGTACAAAAGTACTGGATCCACATTATTATTAGCCGCTAAATAGGGCTAGTTTTTTGTGGATTAAAAGCTCAAAAATACAAACACAAACAACTAGCCAAATGGCTAGTTTTTTTGTGGCAAGTATGGTTGAACAAAGTTCTGAAGGAAAAATAAACCCGCTGTTTGATATTTTTTTGAGAGGGTGTGTTGACGAAGCTTTTAAAAAAGGGAAGGCTGAAGTCATTATTACTGACTTGGCTGGTCCTTTGCTAGCACATTATGAAGATCGTGGTGAAGTTGCTACTGAGGAGGAATTTTATGAGCAAGCGAGAGGCTTTTTGAGAAGAACAAGCGTAGACGGTCAAGGTCCGATAAGTCAATTGCTGTCAATCGTCAGAGAGCCAAGCAAGTCTTGCGCAGGCAAAGACGCATTCTATTTTATAGCCGACAATGGACGCGATAAATAACAAGTCAATTTGGTACCACAAAGAAATTAAGCTTTTATACGGCTAGTTTTTGCGTGGTTTAAAGTTTTAATCAACAAAAGCTAGCCAAAAAAAGGCTAGTTTTTTTATGGAGAAGGAGGTGGAATATAAATGTGTCGGGAAAGAGCATGTTTTTGTTTTTTTGCCGAGCCTGGCTTTAAAAAAGTAGTGAGAAACTTGAAGGCGCAAATGCGTCCAGAAGTGAGTGGAGGATTATCGCCGAAATCGGATCTACCATCGGCAGATTTAGTAAAGCCAAAAGTTGATTTTGGTTTGCCGGTAAATTCTCAAATAGGAAATTTTTCTGCGGGTTTTGACAAAGGGAGCCTATAAAGGTACAATAATCGGGATGAACTTGCGAAATGTCGCAAATTGGTACTGGCAGGATTAACTAACCTTCGGTTGGTTGTTTTGCTGTGCTAAAGTTCATCAAACAACTCGCCGAAGGGGCGGGTTTTTTAGTGGGGAAAAATTATGAAAAAAGGAGCGATAGCAATTTTAGGCGGTATGGGACCAGAAGCCTCAGCAAAGATGCTTGAGGTTATGGTTGACATGGCTGCGAACGATTTTGGAGCAAAGGACGGAACGGATTTTCCAGAAATTATCCTATTTTCTCTTCCGGTTCCTGACTTTATTTCTGATAAGAGGAAAATTGGTATAGCGAAAAGTATTCTGGAAGATAAAGTAAAACTTCTCAATAATATGGATGCTTCTTGTGCAGTTCTAGCTTGTAACACTGCACATATTATGATTGATGATTTGCAAGCGGTGTCCAATGTACAGTTTATTTCGATGATTGAAGCTGTTGCTGATGAGGTAGAAAGGCAATCAATTGGTACTGTGGGTCTACTGGCAACTCCATCATCAATTAACGCCGGTTTATTCCAACGAGCCTTTTCGAAAAGAAAAATAAAAGTAATTTTGCCAAGTAACGCTCAAATGAAAGAACTTGAGGTGGTTATTCGGAGAGTTATTGCGAAGAAGGCTTCTGATCAAGACGAAAAAATAGTTTTGAGTATCGCAAAAAATTTAGTAGAGAGAGGTGCTAAGGGAGTCATTTTAGGTTGTACTGAGTTACCACTTATTTTTCCAAAGAGTTTCCCACTGCCAATTTTTGACTCAATCGTGATTACTTGTAGGGTACTGCTTATTAAAGCATTTGATTCTGAAAAAAAAGGATTTACAATTAACTAAATGAAGAAACGTGTTCTCACCGGCGACAGACCAACCGGCAAGCTGCATTTGGGCCATTATGTCGGCTCGCTTAAAAACAGGTTAAGGTTGCAAAACGAGTATGAATGTTTCTTTATCATTGCCGATTTGCATACTTTAACGACTGCGTTGGAAAAGACCGGCGAGCTTAAAAAAAATATCCGCGACTTGGTTTTGGATTATCTTTCGGTCGGTATTGATCCTAAAAAAGCCACCATATATTTGCAGTCGCAGATTCCTGAAGTTGCGGAACTGGCGGTAATTTTCGGCAATCTGGTTTCTGTTCCGCGCCTGAACCGCATGCCGACTTTAAAAGATGTGATGCGCGATGCCCATATTCAAATTCCTTCTTACGGGCTTTTGGGCTATCCGGTTTTGCAGGCGGCGGATATTCTGATGGTTAAGGCAGATTTGGTGCCGGTTGGCCGCGATCAGGAATCCCACATCGAAATCACCCGCGAAATTGCCGCCCGGTTCAATAATACGTATGAAGAGATCTTTCCATTGCCCGTTGCCCTCGTTCCCAAGGACATCGGCACATTGCCCGGAACGGATGGTAAGGCCAAGATGTCAAAAACCGCCGGCAACGTCATTAATCTTTCGGATTCGAAAGAGGAGGTCAAGAAGAAAGTAATGGCAATGTATACGGATCCTGAAAGAATACATGGAGATGAACCCGGAAAGGTAGAAGGTAATCCGGTTTTTGTCTATCTGGATGCCTTCGCCGATCATGGGGATCAGAAGAAAATAGAAGAATATAAGGAAAGATACCTAAAGGGGAAAATCAAGGATGTTGAGGTAAAAGTTTATCTTCTTGAGGTACTGGATAGGTTCTTGCAACCGCTGAGGACACTGAGAAAAGAGTTCGAGAAACAGGACGGGTTGGTCGAGGAGGTTTTAAAAGAAGGAACAAAAAAAGCCAGAAAAGAAGCTCAAAAAACTTTAGAAGACGTCAGGCGGGCAATGAAAATGGGTATTGGTTGACCAAACTCTTCTGGCAATTTAAGTTTTCAAGTGATATCATTGGTGTCCAAACATGGCGAAAAAGTCGAAAGAATCGTCAAATTCAAAGCAGGATCAGGCAAAAAAATCCGGCATCGGTCCAATTCCTAAATCCGCAATCCCTAGAGTGCAAATTCCCAAGATGGGCTCAAAATCTTCTTGGCGGGGTTTTGTCATCTACGCGATTTTAGGAGTTTTGCTGTTTGCCTTTTTGACGTTAACAACAAATCCCGCCGGAAGGTTTGCCCAGGAAAAACCCATTTCTGAGGTAATTTCCGACATCAAAGCTGACCGCGTCGAAAAAATAGAAGTAGACGGAGACAAACTCAACGTCGATTTAAAAGATACTGGTCAGTATGTTGCCAGAAAAGAAGAAGGCCAGTCGTTTTTTGCGGCGCTTGAGGCTGCAAAGGTCGATCCGACCCAAACGATAATAACCGTTAAAGACAGAACATTTTCCCAGGTTTGGGTGACGATTTTAACTACCTTTTTGCCGCTTATTTTGATTGCCGCATTTTTCTTTTTTATCTTCAGGCAGGCAAGGGAAGGAGCATCGAGCATTTTTTCATTCGGTCAGTCGCGCGCGAAGCAATTTACCCGCGATATGTCCAAAGTCACATTCAAAGATGTTGCCGGCGTTGACGAGGCCAAGCAGGAACTTCAGGAAGTTGTCGACTTTTTGAAACATCCGGAAAAATACCGGGCAATCGGTGCCAGAACCCCCAAAGGCGCACTTCTGGTCGGGCCGGCAGGAACCGGCAAAACACTTCTGGCTCGTGCCGTGGCAGGAGAAGCCGGTGTGCCGTTTTTCTCGGTTGCAGGATCAGAATTTATGGAAATGTTAGTTGGGGTCGGAGCGGCGCGCGTCCGTGATCTTTTTGGCCAGGCGAAAAAAGCGGCGCCTGCGATTATTTTTGTTGACGAGATTGAATCAATAGGCCGCATGCGCGGACTTGGATTTTCCGGAGGACATGATGAGCGGGAACAAACGTTGAACCAGATTTTGGTTGAGATGGATGGCTTCACCCCCAATGATAATGTCATGGTGATGGCGGCAACTAACAGGCCGGATCTTCTGGATCCGGCGCTAACAAGGCCCGGCAGATTTGACCGCCGGATAACTTTGGACCTTCCGGATATCGAAGGCAGAAAAGCCATAATCCAAATCCACAAAAAAGGCAAACCTTTTTCAAAAGATGTTGATGACGAAAGGATCGCCAGAAGAACCGTCGGTTTTTCCGGCGCTGACCTTGCCAATATGTTAAACGAGGCGGCAATTCTGGCAGCCCGCGGAGCAAAAAAAGAAATTGACAACATTGATATGGAAGAAGCTGCAACTAAGGTGAAGCTTGGGCCGCAAAGAAAAAGAATGCAGTCAATAGAGGAGCGCAAAATGACAGCCTACCACGAGGCAGGACATGCCATAGTTGCCCACATTATGCCCCATGTTGACCCGGTTCACAGGATTTCAATCGTGGCTCGGGGATTAACCGGAGGCCATACACTGGTTCCGCCTTCTGTTGACAGGTATACGGAGACTAAAAAAAGGCTTTTGGAACAAATCGCAACCCTTCTTGGAGGCAGAGCCGCGGAAGATATGGTTTTTGGAGAATTTACGACAGGGGCTTCAAGCGACCTTGAAATTGCCTCGACAATTGCCCGCGAAATGGTGACGCAGTTTGGAATGAGCGATCTTGGCCCGACCATTTTTTCGCCAAGGCCTCAATTCGGCATTTGGCCGACAATGGGTGGTGAGGGAACTCAGGTCTCGCCGGAATTGGCGGCAAAGATCGACCGCGAAATTGCCAAATTCATCGATGAAGGCTACAAGAAGGCCAAAGAAACATTGTCTAAAAACAGGGCAAAGCTGGATAAGGTTGCCGATACTTTGCTTGAGAAAGAAACGCTGGATCGTGACGAGTTTGAACAGCTTGTGGGTAAGCCGGTTAGCATTGACGGAGAAACTAAGCCAAAGTCGGCTCCAAAAACCGTAACTCTCCGTAAACCCCAAAAAGTTGCCCAAGCATAAATTCTGTTCGTGCTTTCATGCTAAAATTCACATGTGAATAAGCTACTTTTAATCGATGGGAATAATCTTTTCCATCGGGCGTATCACGCTATCCCGCATTTAACAAACAAAGAAGGCGAGGCTACAAACGCCGTTTTCGGCTTTTCCAACATGCTGATAAAAGCTGTAGACGAGGTCTCTCCTCGTTTTATTGCCTGTGCTTTTGATACGCAGGCGCCGACTTTTCGCCATATCGAATTTGAAAAATATAAAGCCCAACGTGTTGCTCCGCCGCCGGACCTTTACCCGCAACTGCCCAAGGTTAAAAAAGTTTTGGATGCATATGGGATCAAGTATTTTGAAAAGGAGGGATTTGAGGCGGATGATTTGCTGGCAACACTTGCCGTGAAGAGTCTACAGACTACCGACTACAGACTACAGAAAAAGAAAAAAGCTGTAGACAGTAGACAGTTGACAGTAGTCATTCTTTCCGGTGACCGTGATGTCCTACAGCTGGTTGACGGCAATATCAAAGTCCAGATGCCCGGCTGGAATCAGAATGAGACAACACTTTACGGTGCACGCGAGGTTAAAGAAAAATATGGTCTTGAGCCGCACCAGATGGTTGATTACAAATCTTTAACAGGCGATCCTTCGGACAATGTGCCGGGGATTTCGGGAGTCGGTCCAAAAACAGCAAGTGCGCTTTTGCAGAAGTACCACACTTTGGAAAATCTTTTCAAAAAACTTAAAGAAGTTCCCGAGCCTTTAAAATCAAAACTTGAATTAGGAAAGGAAATTGCACTTGCCGCCAAAAAGTTAATTGAGCTGGACAGGAATGTAGCTATCGGCATTAAGCTTTCTGAGCTTAGATTTGATCCTGATTGGGAAAAGGTCAGACGGGAGTTTGAAGAGTTGGGATTTAGGTCGATTGCTGCCAAAATACCAAATGGTTCACAGTTAACTGTTGACAGTTCACAGAAGAAAAAGAAAAAATCCGTGAACCGTGAACCGAAAACTGATAACAAATCTAACCAGCTGGAGTTGATTTAAAATGGCAGAGACAGGAATAAATAAAGAAGCACAAAATCCGCAAATAAAAGCGGTTATTTTCGATCTGGATGGTCTTTTAATTGATTCCGAGCCAGTTTGGGGAGAAGCGTATCTGAAGTTCATTTCGATGAAGGGTCTTCCGGACGAGCCTACAGTTTCCAGACAGTTTCGGGGAATGGGAATCAGGGAGATTGTTGGTATCTGGAAAAAAGAATACGGTTTGAATGGGGGCGTGGACGAACTTGCTTCCGAATACAGATCCACTCTTTACAAATTTCTTCTAGAGCCAGGCAGACTTAAATTGATGGATGGTGCTGAAGAGTTGCTACAAAAATTGAAGGGAAAATACTCTCTTGCCATTGCTACAAGCGGACATCGTGATGAGATGGCAAAGAAGCTTTTGGGGCTACTTAATATAGAGGCTTATTTTGATCAGGTAATTTCTGGAGACGATGTTGCACACGGCAAACCTGCCCCTGACGTCTATTTAACAAGCGCCGAAAAGCTGGAGCTAAATCCCGTTAATTGTTTGGTTCTTGAGGATTCCATAAATGGAGTTTTATCAGCAAAGGCCGCACAAGTTAAAGTTTTTGGAGTTAATCCTGATGAATCGGCTCGTGCGGAATTAGACAAAGCAGGCGCGGATAGAGTTTTCAACAGTTTAGCTGAGGTTAAAATCCCATGATCAAAGCCATAATTTTTGATTTTGATGGGTTGTTGGTCAATACAGAGGAACTTAGAGAGCTTTCGATAACAAATTTTTTAAGAAGATATGGAAAAGTTTTCAAGCGTTCCGATTATGTAATGACTATGAGTGGGAGCAGAGAAGAAGTGACGAAATTTCTGAAAAAGAAATATAGTCTTCCTGGCCAAATAGATAAGCTTTCGGACGAAAGAATATCTATTTTCGATCAACTTTTCGGTGAGAGACTAGCTCTCATGGAAGGGGTGACTCAATTGCTCACAAGAGCAAGAAAGTTGAAAGTTAAATGCGCAATTGCTACTGGTAGAGGGAAAGATTATGTATTGGATGGACTTAATAGACTTGGCATACTGGATAATTTTGAAGCGATCGTATGTGCTGAGGATGTTGTGAAACGTAAGCCAGACCCTGAAGTGTATTTGCTGGCCGCGAAAAAAATAGGAATCGCACCCAGTTTTTGTCTTGCTCTTGATGATTCTCCTAATGGTGTCGAGTCTGCCAAAAATGCGGGGATGAAAGTTATTTATGTGCCAAGTGCAAGATATTTTGATAGCTGGCATGATGATGCGGATTTAACAGTTAAAAGTTTGCATGAAGTGTCTGATGGGATCTTAAATAAACTGGCAAAATGAAGGTAGCACTGGTTCATGATTATTTAAATGAATATGGAGGAGCAGAAAGAGTTCTTGAGGTTTTGTGCGAGATTTTTCCAAAAGCCCCGATTTATACCGCGTTTTATAAAAAGGGGTCACCTGCATATCTTCGTTTCAAAACAAGGAAAATAATCACTTCGTGGGCGCAAAATGTGCCTTTTTTTGCCTCTCGATTACACAGTCCTCTACGGTTTCTGGCGCCTTTAATTTGGGGAAGTTTCGCCAGTCAGTTGGCGGATTACGATTTGGTCATTACCTCAAGCAGTTGGTATGTAACTAAGGGGTTAGTCAAACGCAAAACGATTAACGACAAACGCAAAACTTTAGAAATCTGCTATTGTCATACTCCGCCGCGTTATCTTTACGGTTATCCGACTTCCGTTAATTGGCAAAAGCATTGGCCCGTCAGAGTTTATGCGCTTTTGGTTAACCATTTTATGCGCGTTTACGATTTCGAAGCCGCCCAAAGGGTCGATTATTTTATCGCAAATTCTAAAGAGATTGCGGCAAGAATTAAGAAATTTTACCGTCGTGATTCAACTGTTATTTACCCGCCTGTGGATCTGCCGAAAGTGCCGGAAGCCGGAAAACAAGATTACTTTCTTATTGTTTCCAGAATCGTTGGGGCAAAGGGTTTGCAGCTTGCAATCGATACTGCCAATAAACTGGGTTTTAAGCTTAAGGTAGTGGGCAAAGAGGCGGGCTATGCTGGTGAATATAAGAAGATTAAACGGATTGCCGGCAGAAATGTGGAGTTTTTAGGCTATGTTTCAGACAGCGAGCTTGCCAAACTCTACAGCGGGGCAAGGGCTTTTTTGGCGCTTGCAACCGATGAGGATTTTGGGATTACGCCGGTTGAAGCGATGCTTTGCGGAACACCCGTCATTGCCTACAAGGGAGGCGGATATTTGGAAAGTGTAGTAGACGGCAAAACCGGTGTGTTTTTTAGTCCCGATACGGCCGGGTCTTTGACATTGGCAATTAACAAGTTTTTACTGCTTGAGAAAAAAGGTGCATTTGATCCTAAATTTATCCACAATCACGCCCAAAAATTCTCAAAAGATAGGTTTAAGCGCGAGATTTTGACGTTTGTTAAAAGCAAAGTTAAGTGATTTTTGAAAAAATTAAGTCTAATTTGAGGCACGTTTATGATGAACTGGCCCATTTTTGGGGCGACGATTTTACGCTTCATGATTGGGGACAAAAAGAGCTTGCGGAATTTGCCGAATTGGTTAAGAAAAACGGCGGAAGGGTTTTGGATTGCGGCTGTGGAAGCGGAGTGCAGTCAAAAGAGCTTTTCGACCGCGGTCTTGAAGTTGTCGGCATGGATCTTTCGCCAAAAATGGTCAGTGAGGCCAAAAAGCGGGTACCCAAAGCAAAGTTTGCAGTTGGTGATATGACAAAGATGAATTTTACCAAAGGTTCTTTTGGTGGAGTTTATGTGCGGGCATCTCTTCTTCATATTCCTAAAAAATTAGTCCCAAAAGTTTTAAAATCAATCAATAAAATTCTGAAAAACGGGGGAATTTTATATTTGGCGCTTAAAGAAGGGAAAGGGGAAGGAGAAGTTGCTAACGAGAGGTTTGGGAAAAAGGTCAGGCGTTTTTTCTCGTTCTTTTCGGAGCAAGAGGTTTTGGATTTTTTAAAAGAATCAGGTTTTGTGCTTCTCAAAAAAAGCAAACGTCAAAGGACAAAAAATTCAACCCTCTGGTTGCAGTTTTTGGCAAGAAAAGTTTAAGAGGGAAATCTTAAAGGTTATGGAGAGTAAAATTAAATAATGAGTATTGAGTTTTCTGACCATGCAGTAGAGCAAGTCAAATCCAGAAAGATTCCAAGAAAGAGAGTAATTGATACGATCAAAAAACCCCAAAAGAAAATTGAAAGCTTTAAGAACAGAATGTTGCGGCAAAGGCAGTTTGGTAGTAAAATTCTGGAAGCAGTAACCATTACCGAAGGTTCTAAAATTACCGTAATTACTGTTTATTATTTGGAGGAAAATGAAGATTAGCTACGATCCAAAAGTCGATGCGATGTATATCCGCTTCAAGAGTGGAAAATACGATCATACCAAAAAAGTTAGCGATGAGATATTGGTGGATGTTACAAAGACTGGGGATGTTTTAGGCTTAGAGATATTGGATGCCAAAAAACAATTCGGTGAAATAAAGCCGAAAGAGATTGAATTTACCTCAAAGCCTTCGTACCAAAGTGTATAAGAGGTTAGTTTAAATAACTTCCGCCCTTCTACTCTTTAAGCTAAAATTAACCAAATGGAACCCAAGTTAGATTCAGACAAGAGAGTTTATCATTGGTCGCCTCAAAAATATATTGAGCTGGTTGAGCATACCGATAATCCGCTTCTTAGGGAATATCAGCAGGTAGAGCTAGAATATGTAGCTTCAAAGATTCAGTCACCGGGCGCGAAAACTTTCATAGATGTCGGAGCAGGTTATGGTAGAGTTTTACCGCAAATTGCGGAAATTGCAAGGGGGATCATTGCGGTTGAAATCGATCAAGAGATGCTTGGTGAATTAAGAAAACGTGCAGAGGAATATGACAATGTACAAATAGTCGAGGGCGACGGCAATCAATTGCCTGATTTATTAAAAGAAAGAAATACTGTTAAACCAGTTGTTCTTTCGCTCCAGAATTCTTTGGGTCCTTGGGTCGGTGACTGGCGCGGGGCACTTTCGGCAATGAGAAAAGTTGCTGAACGAGGTAAAGGAGAGGTTATTGTTTCGGTATTTTGTCAGGAAGAATTTGGTGATAAAGCAATTGAAATGTATAAAAGCGTAGCCGGTCTGGTAGGTGAACCTGATTTTGAAGGAATAGATTATGAAGGGGGAATTTATGTAACTGATCATGGATATCGTACAAGGTGGTGGACTTTCGATGAAAGGGAAAAAATGAAACAAATTCTGGGCGGGCAAATAGTTGGTGAAGTAACAGACAACCCTGCTTTCTATATCCTTCATGTTAGTTACTGAACTCACAATTTAAAACAGCCGGGCGAAGAAGATTTAGGTTACTTCTTGACAGTGAGATTTTGGCGGGTGTTAAGTGGAGTTAGATGAGTCGTGGAGTAGAAAGTCTAGCCGAGGCGGCTTCGTTATTTGATCCCTTAGGAAAGCCCAGAGGTATTATGACTTCCGGAATTGATAGAGGTAATTACATGCCTGTAGAAGTCGGCGGAATAGTGGATTTCAAACCGTCACTTAACTTTGATCCTTCGCGAGAGGCTGATCACTTAATTCAAACTCGAGTTTCCGATAACGGACATCGCCCTAAATAGCTTGCCTCTTCTTTAAACTTTTTAATTTCTGCTAAAATCCAATCCATATGCCGGAGTTACCTGAAGTTACTGTTATCACCGAACAGTTAAATAAGAAGCTCAAAGGGCTGGTTTTGGAGTCTATCGAGTATGATTGGCCGAAGAAATTTTTCTGGAACGGATTCTCTACTCGCGATCTAAAAGGTACGAAAGTTAAAAAGGTTGAGAGGATTGGAAAAATAGTTTCTATAAAGGTATCAAATGTATCAAAGGTACCAGAAGTATCAAAGGAAATTAGAATCTTGATTCATTTAAAATTAACCGGTCAGCTGATTTATCAAGACGAAAAAACCCGAATTGCCGGCGGGCATCCGATTCCGCCTTTGAATTTAGTCGTTCCCAACAAAACAACACGGGTGACATTTGCGTTTACAGGTGGCGGGCACCTTTACTTTAACGACATCCGCAAGTTCGGCTGGGTGAAGATAGTTGAAAATGAAGGATTAAAAGTCAAAGAGGCGATTGGCATGGAATTGGGACCTGATCCACTTACGATGAGTTACGGAGAGTTTTGCGAGCGTTTGGAGAAACGCGGTCAATCCAGGATTAAGAAGCTGTTGATGGATCAATCATTTGTTGCAGGCATCGGCAATATTTATTCCGATGAAGCTCTATGGCGGGCCAAAATTCACCCTAGAAGAAGTGTTGTTAGTCTTTCGGGATCAGAAATTCGCAAATTATATGAAGGAATTCGTGAAAGTTTAAAACTGGCGATTGCAAAAGGCGGGTCAAGCCGCAATGCATTTGTCGATTCGGGCGGAGAGAAAGGCCTTTATCTTTCGTTTGCCAAGGCTTATCATATGACAGGTAAACCCTGTGCGCGCTGCAAAACGCCCATCGTCCGCGAAAAGATGGACGGCAGAAGCGCACATTTTTGTCCTTTCTGCCAGAAGTTGTAATCATGCTTTCCTTATCAAAAGTTATCGCCGAAGCTGCCAGATGGCGCAATTTTTTTCTTTTGACCCTAACTTTGCTTTTTGGGCAGATTGCCTCCGGCTTTTTGATGATCTCTTTGATTTCTTCGGTTTTTCAAAAAACAGGAAGCAATTTCTCAGTTTCCGGGATCATACTTTCGCTTACTATTCCGAGCCTTATCTTAATGGCAGCGGCAGGTCTTGCCGCAGATTTAGTTGACCGCAAAAAGCTGATAATCTGGGCGAATTCTGTAATTGCCGTTGTTGTTGTGGTGATACTTTTAACTCTGGATAAAGTTTTTTTGTCCATTTTTCTTTCGTTTCTGTATTTTGCGGGCAACACTTTCTTTTTTCCGGCAATTTCGGCTGCAAGCGCCCAGATTGTTAAAAAATCCCAGCTTGCAGTTGCCAATTCCGTATTTATTTTTACTTTGGCCGGAGGACAACTGGCCGGTTTATTTTTTGGTTCGGTGTCTTTGTTTTTGTTTGGCCACGTTGCCACTTTGATTATTTGCGAGATTTTTTTACTTGCCGCCATTGTTATTCCGATGTCACTGCCAAAGCTTTTGCCCCGAAAGCCCGACGGCATGACGATTGGCGATAAAATCGCAGATATCGCAAAGGCATTCATGTATATTTTTTCAGCTAAAATCACCTGGTTTTTCTTTTTTGCATTTGCTGCTATACAGGGGGTTGTTGCATTCGGGGGGACCATAGGACCGGGTTATTTTGATGAGGTTGTTGAGCTTTCTATTGAAAAAAGTCCGATGTTTATTTTTCCGGCGATTGCTGTTGGTGTTCTTTTCGGGGCATTGTTTGTCCATAATCCTAGAATTAGAAAAAGTTTTTTAATTGCTTTGGGACTGGGCGCCTTGGGTTTTTGGGCCTCGCTTTTGGGTATAGTTATAAATACAGGTTTAGTGAAGGGTATATACTTGCTTTTCCCCTCGGTTATCTTTCTTGCCTTTGCCGGATTCGGGGCAATTCTTATAATGATTGCCTCCCGTACTGCTCTTCAGCAGCGGGTCGCCCACAATTATTTAGGAACAGTATTTGGGGCAAATATAGTTTTGGCCGCATTTTTTGCAAGCGTTGCCTCACCGCTTGCCGCCGCAATCGAGCTTTTTGCAGGCTACGTTAATATTCTGATTTTCGGGGGCTTGAGCTTTCTTTTTGTATCGGCTGCAATCGGATATGTTGGCAAAAGATGGAACTTCTAAGTTTAAGTCTTAAAAATTTCCGCAATTTCTCACAAAAAAAAATTGACTTTGACCCAAAATTAACTGTTGTCGTCGGGCCAAACGGCAGCGGCAAGACAAACATCTTAGAGGCGGCTCTTCTTCTTTGCGGTATCCGGTCGCATAAAGTTGAAACGGATTTGGATCTTATAAAATTCGGCAAATACGAGGCCAAAATTGAAGGGGAAGTTGCCGACCTGAGTGTTAAAAACAAGTTAACCGTAAATATGCAGGTTTTGGACGAAAGGTTTGTTAAAAAGGCCTATTTTGTAAATTCAATAAAAAAAAGATTTGCGGATTTTGCCCAGTTTCTTTCCGTTGTAGTTTTTGAACCTGCGGATTTGGAATTGGTAGCCGGAACGCCGTCTTTCCGCAGACATCATTTGGACAGTCTGCTTTGTCAGGTTGATAAGGACTACTGGCGGAATATCGGTGCCTATCAAAAGATAATCACACGCCGAAATAAGCTTCTTATAAGAATCATGGAGGGAAAATCCAAAAAAGCGGAACTTGATTTTTGGGACTTGAGACTTTTGGAGCACGGCAACATTGTTTCCAAAAAAAGAGCGGAGTTTTTTGAATTTGTTAACTTTTTAGTGTTTACAAATACGGGTCCTGTCACGACTTTCCCTCCCGCCAGTGCTCGTTCGAGTCAGAATCCGATAGTTGATAAGAAAGATCATGTCGAACTGCGCGCTGTCGGGAGCCCTTCTAGTCGTGCCACCCGTAAGGGTGAACTAAGTGGTTTTTTGTGGGAACTTAAACAAAGTGAACTCTCAAGGGAAAAGCTTTTTAGAAACAGAGACCGCGATATTGCGGCAGGGATTACTCTCTCCGGCCCGCACAGGGATAATTTTAGGTTTATGTACAAAGGGCACGATCTGGCATTTTTCGGGTCGCGCGGGGAACAGAGGATGGCCGTACTTTCCCTAAAGCTGGCTGAACTGGAGTTTGTAAGTTTAAAAATAAAATCCCGTCCGGTTTTGGCGCTTGATGATATTTTTTCGGAATTGGATTGGGATCACAGACGTGCTGTTCTTTCAACTGTCGGCAAACAACAAACAATCGTCACCGCGGCAGAAGTTGATTCCGTACCAAAGGTTTTGTTCAAGAAGGCAAAAATTGTAGAATTAGCGTAATTTTATCGGAAAAATGGGACAAAAAGAAGGAGAACAGCTTAGATTCCCGAAGGACGTTTTCAGAAGAGATAGTTTTATTAAAAGGAATGGGAGAAAGCTTCTTTTATTTGGGTCGTCTGCAATTCTTCTTGCAGAGGTGGGGTATTGGGTAAATTACACAGCTCAATCCATCATCGACAATGGTGACTCTGTAGATACTCCTCCAACTCGAGAAAGAGGGGTAGACGGATTAATTTCTTATTATTTGGGTGATGAGGAGGGGTTAGATGGTGATGAAACTAAAGCAGTCTTAATAGACAATTATAAACTTGCAAAAAACGGCTTTATTGATTTTGCTAACTACCAGTTAAAAACTGATTATTCTGAAGGAACACTGGATTTTCTTAGAAAAGAAAGATGGACCCTGATTGTTGACGGAGCGAATATTTTAAATAGGATCTCTCAAGATCAAATTCTAGAATTTAACAATGATGAAGGGTACATTAAATATACCGGAGAAGATTTAACGTTCAGGCAAGGCAATGCTTTTGAAGAATTTGTTGTTCAAGAAATTATTACGCAGGAATTAATTACGAGAGATAATAGGTGGTTCGAACAAGAAAGATCGACTGCCCGTAGCTACTTAGAAGATTTAGTATGGCTTGCAAGAGCTGATTTACCAATTAAAGTCGAACAAGATTCTTTTGTTTTTCCTCATGCTGAGATCCTTATAAATATGGCTAGATTTTACAAAACGATTAAAGATCTTGGCTATCCTTTACCAGAAGAAATAGACTTTACACCTTTCAATTCTAATTCTCCTGGGGCGGGTTGGTATCAAGATGACAGGGATGAAATTTTTGTAACTGAAAGAGGTTCTGATTCTACAATTGTCCATGAAGGCGCTCATAATCAGGCCGACGAGAATAAGGTATTTTCCCAAGAAGCCTTTAGCTTAATCGTTGAACAGGCGCTAAAAAAGGGTAGTTATTCTTATAATGATTCCGGTAATTTTTATATAAATCCAGATGTCTTAGCTGGAGCTTCTAAGGAAGGGGCCCTTATTGAAAATTATGCTGAAACAATTTCTACATATTTTACCGATGGGATACATTTTAGGCATAGATTAAAGGAACTTTATATGACAGATAATGCAGCATATAACATTTTGAGAACGCAGTATGATTTTGCCAAAATGTTTTTTGGCGATAGAGAATACCTTTTAAACGGCGAGATTTTTAATCCCAAAGTTGGAGACGTTTTTGAGGTAGACGATCCTGATACTTCAGGACGTGGTATAACCCTAAGGCCTGAAGTGGCTTCGGGTATAACAGAAGATGATCCTATTGTCTCTGATTTGGAATATCTCAGAATCGTTGATGGACCAGAGTATAAATACTTTGAAGGTACTGAAAGAAGCGAAAAATGGTGGAAGGTAGAATTAGTTTTTCCTGAAGGGGAGGGTGTTTACGATCCGGATATGGGTGAAGGCTGGATTCGCGAAATTTGGTTTGGGCGAAAAATATTATCCTCTGAGATTAATAATCAACAATAATTAACTAAGAAGATAAGAGATTAGCCTAACTTTTACTTAAGAAGCGCGGCCAGTGAAAAATTGCGGGAATTGTGCCCTTCGACAAGCTCAGGGTAAACTCTACTATACAACTTGAATTTAAGTCCTATTTACCGCATAATTAACGCAGTCCTTCGTTCAGCAGAGCAGAGCTTCGAGGTGCAAGCATGTATAATCCAAAGTTCACGATTACTAACAAGATTCTCAAAGACATTGGTAAGGTTGAAGCATCGAAAGAAATCATCGAAAATGCACCGCTTGTACCTGCATATGAAGCTAAATTTCGGCAGGAAGCAATCATCCGCACAGTACATCATGGAACCCATATTGAGGGCAATGCTTTAGATTCAGGAGAGGTGAGGGATGTTTTAGACGGCAAAGATGTCAGTGCGAAAGACCGCGATATTCAGGAAATCTTAAATTACAGGAATGTACTTAAGTACATTGATAAAATTCCAAAATCCAAACTCCAAATTCCAAAGGTAACTGAAAATGATTTACTGAAGATTCATAAATTGACAGTAGACAAGATATTAGCAGAGGATCAAGCGGGTAAATTTCGAAAAACGCAGGTGGTCGTCAAAAATTCAAAAACTAAAGAAATTAGCTTTAAGCCACCTCAATCTGTTGATGTGCCTAAGCTTACTAAAGAGTTTTTTGGATGGCTTAATTCCGGCGAGTCTGAGTCAATCCATCCGGTTCTTGCGGCGGGGGTCACTCACTACGTGTTGGCTTATGTTCACCCATTTGTTGATGGCAACGGCCGTACCGCTCGGGCTTTAGCGACCATGGTTTTATTTTCCCGCGGATACGATATTAAAAAGTTTTTCTCGCTTGAGGAGTATTTTGACAGAAATGCAAAGCGTTATTACGAAACTTTGCAGGTGGTTTCCAACCAAAAAGCCGAATCTTTGTCCGACCGCAATTTAACAGTCTGGCTTGAATATTTTTGTGAGGGACTCGCTGAAGAGCTTGCAAGGGTCAAAGAAAGGGTTCAAAAGTTATCGCTTGATTCACGATTGAAAGGGAGAACAGGTCAAATTACTTTGTCCGAGCGGCAAATGAAGCTGGTCGAATATATTGAAACATATGGATCGATTTCAAATCGCCAGTGGCGAAATCTGCTTAGGGACTACAGCGATGATACAATCCTGCGCGATTTAAAAGATTTACAGAAAAAAAAGCTGATTAAGAAAAAAGGCTCGACTAAAGGAGCTGTGTACGTTCTCAAGTAGGAGAAAATGGTTCAAAGGAGCCATAAGTGTCAAATGTGCTTCGAGACAAAGCAAATAAGGGCTGCCATATTGGGGAAATTACTATTTTTTTGACAACCTATAAGCAATTTACTACGCTTAACTTATGGATGAGGATTTGCTTTCGGAAGAAAGTGTTGAAGAGGGAAAAGTGGATCTTTTAGCCCCACCAGAGAGCATTGCTCCCGCAGGCGCAGAAAATTTTTCAATGGCGGTTCAGAGAGATATGTTTTTAGGAGGTGCTGCTCCGGAACCCGCTACAGGGAGTAAAGAGGAAAAGACATTGGGCAAAGTTGAGGACGTAACCAAAGACACCCGGACTACTGAACAGAAGGTTGAAAATAGAGATGAGCCTATAAGTCAAGAAACTATAGATGAAATATGCAATCTAATGCAGAGACTTCCTAGGTTGGGTGATGCGTATGCCTTCAAGATACCTTACCGTACTGAACGACGGATGCCGGTTGAAGTTCTAGATGAGGAGATAGGATTAGAAGTTGAGGCTGCATATAATCCAGGGGGCAAACATTCTCCACTGAGACCGACGCCAGGATTGACTATCGTTCTATCTACGCCTCCACTTAAGGGGGCGGAGAATGCTTCTATTAGCTTAGATAGAATGGCGGTCGCGCTAAGAAAAATTTACGGCAAGTCACAAAACTTAGATTATGAAATTCGATCTGTTGGGAATATTGTCAATTCGAACGATCTGTACGATCGGGTAAAGTTCGAACTCTTTTGCGACGAGGGAGGACCAATATTAAACGAATTCTCAGCCACAAGCGGGAAAGAGCGACCACCGGTCGTTTGGTGGGAGAAATCTCCCCGTAGGCCCGTTTTAGAGTCAGGCGGCCATTTTTTGAAGGGAATCCTAGAAAGGGTGGTACAAAAACAGATCGAAGAAGCGGGAAAAAACAGGCTTTTGACTGAGCTGGCTATAGAAAAAGTTAAAGACAAAGCTGTTCCCAATGATGACTCCAAGGTTTATGAGTACGCTTATCACGCAACACGACTCAGCGATTTACCAGGCATTTCAGAGTTAGGCTTACAACCGAGCGGATCCGATTCTAAAGAGCCGGGAACTATTTTCTTCACTGGCTGGGATTCGGCAACTGTCTACCAACCGGAGGGTGAAAACGGGGAGGGTGTGCTGTATCGATTTCATATTCCGGACATGCCTGAAATTGCAAAATCATGGGATTTTGACAACGAAGAAGGCTTACAAGGGATTGGTCATAGCATTGCGACCGATCAACCTATTCCACCAGAACGTCTAGATTTTAGTTTAGACAGCGGAAAAACCTGGATGCCTGCTGCCCCTCGAATAAAATTGAAACAGGCTGCTTAGTTTATTGATTGTATACTCGAAGACTTTGATGTTCTTATGAAATTTGCGAAATTATCGGAGTACTACGAAAAACTAGAGGCAACATCAAAACGTTTGGAACTTGTAGATATTTTGTCCAAGCTTTTTAAAGAAGCAAAGGCAGATGAAATCGGAAAGATTTGTTATTTGATTCAGGGCAGGGTGGCGCCGTTTTTTGAGCCGACGGAGCTGGGAATGGCAGAATCCTTGGCTGCACAGGCTGTCGGCAGGGCATTTGATGAATCGAAAGATGAGGTTCTTAAACTTTACCGCAAGAAAGGCAATATGGGGTTGACGGCGGAAGAATTATCACACAGACTACAGACTACAGACTACAGACTACAGAAAAAGAAAAAAGCTGTAGACGGTAGACAGTTGACAGTAGACGAAGTTTTTTCAAAATTTCTTGAGGTTGCCAAGTTCACCGGTGCAGGTACTGTTGAACAAAAAGTCTCAACACTTGCCGGTTTATTGACCCAGCTCGATCCGATATCCGTCAAACACGTAGTCAATATTCCGCTTGGAACGTTGAGACTGGGCATCGGTGACCCGACGGTTTTGGATGCGTTGTCTTTGGCCAAAAAGGGTGATAAATCTCTTAGGCCTGTCCTTGAGTCTGCCTACAACAAAACCAGTGATTTGGGGTATGTAGCTGAGGAATATTTCAAAAAAGGAGAAGCCGGCATCAAAAACGTCCATTTGGTTGTCGGCAAACCGGTAAGACCCGCTTTGGCGGAAAGGCTGCCTTCGGCAGAAGAAGCCATAAAAAGGCTGGGTCCGGAATTTGCTGCAGAGCCAAAGTTTGACGGGTTTCGGGTTGCGGTCCATAAAAACGGGGAAAAAGTAGAGCTCTTTTCGCGCAATTTAGAAAATACCACCCACGCATTCCCGGATATTGTTTCCGGTGCTCAAAAGGAAATTAAGGCAAAAAGTGCGATTTTGGAAGGCGAGGCGATTGCCTACAACCCACAAACCGAAGAATTTTTGCCCTTTCAGGAAACGACCAAAAGGCGCAGAAAATACAAAATCGAGGAGATGGCTGCAAAGCTGCCATTGGTTTTATTTGCCTTCGACCTTTTGTATTTAAACGGCAAGGATGTCACCGGTAAACCTTATCGCGAGAGAAGGAAACTTTTGCAGTCGATAGTAGCAAAAGACGGCGCAACTGTCCGGCTTGCGGAAGAGCGGGTTCTCCACAGCGCCGAAGACATCACCAAATTTTTCAATGAGGCAGTTTCAGAAGGCCTGGAAGGGTTAATGCTCAAAAAACTGGACAGCCCGTATGTTGCGGGCGGCCGCGGTTTCCACTGGATTAAATTTAAAAGATCTCAATCCGGAGAGCTGACAGACACGGTTGATTGCGTGCTTTTGGGGGTTTATGCCGGGCGCGGTAGAAGGACTGAGTTTGGTGTCGGCGGGCTTCTGGTTGGGGTTTATGATGAAAAAAAGGATGAATTTGTAACTATTTCGCGGATTGGAACTGGTCTTACCGATGAGGAGTTTCGTAAAGTTAATGAAATTGCACAAAAGCTTAAAGTTTCCAAAAAACCGGCAAGAGTAAATTCCAAAGTCGAGCCGGCGTTTTGGGTCGAGCCAAAGGTGGTTTTGGAAATTTACGCGGACGAAATTACCAAATCCCCGATTCATACGGCGGGCG
>Ga0209431_10001108_pt1 | contig 22353 bp, 31 predicted proteins | sample RifCSP13_3_FD_184021 | JGI IMG/M metagenome (GOLD analysis project Ga0209431, IMG submission 184021) | Soil microbial communities from Rifle, Colorado - Rifle CSP2_sed 13_3 (SPAdes) (version 2) | ecosystem: Environmental > Terrestrial > Deep subsurface > Rock core/Sediment | place: Rifle...
AAGTTGCATTTAATATAACAGTAGCTGTTGTTGAACTTGGAATAGTGTAAATAGTGGAGATTGTTCTTGTTGTTCTATTATAATTTAATGTAAATGAAAAATCATTTAAATCATTAAAATTTTCTGGGTCTATATGACTCGCGAAACTATTAAAATTAATCTCGCAATCATCTAAAGTTACACTTTTACATACAGCTAATACATCGCTGAATGTTGCTAAAATAACCCCATTCTTAACAATAACAAATGTATAAATTATATCATTCAATTCTAAATGAGCAACTGTTCTTCCATCATAATCTGTTTTAGGAATTTCAACAACTCTAAAGATTCCTTCATCAACATATTTTCTCTGAACTTGAATTAAAGCATTTTCAACAGGTAGGAAATTTGTGTTTTTATAAAATATATCAAATTTTTGAGTATTGGCATTATCTAAATCATAAAGGGTTATATTTGTTCCAATATCATTTTTATTTAACGTATCTCTTTGGATATGATAAAGTTCTGTTGAATATGCAGAAGCTCCATATTGAACTTGAGTATCTATTGTATAACTCTCTCCTGAAGATAAATTATTATTTATACAGACGACAAAAGGATTTGTAGCATTATAAAGGAAAGAATAATTTTGAATTAAAGTCGTTGTATTTAAAGTATATATCTGCAAATTGATTTTTCCTGATGTATTCCAGAAAGAATTATTTAAAGTTGTTTTTGTTTTTTCATCTGCGATTGTGAAATTATAGAGGATAATTGTATTAGCTGAACAGTTGTCAAATGCAACTGTTGAAACACTTTGATTATGTCTTGTTGAATTTCCATTTACTCCATTTGATAAATATAAAGTCCAATAAAATGTATTATTAACCTGAACACTTGTTGTTGGAACCTGCAAATTTTTATAAACTGAATACAAATTGTCAGAAGGATTTATAATAACCCCTGCAAAATTGGTGTTATTGTAAACTAATGTTGCAGATGAGAAAGTCAGACTTGAAGGTATTGTAACATTTAATTCAAATCTTATTAAACTTCCAACAGTAGTTGAAATTACATAAGCTTCTGCTTCTTCAAGGAAAAAATAATCCCATGTTCTATTGAAATTATTAACTGTTCCAAAACTATCATTAGCCCAGAAAGTTATAGTTTTATTTATACTGTCTGTTATATTTATTGAAGTTGTATTGGCAGAACAGGTTACAGTAGCATTTACATTTTTATATCCTAAGATACATGTTTGTATAGAAGAATCTGTTACTGTCCAATTAATAGTAAGATTGGTGTTTTTAATGTGATAACTTATATTTCCAAAAGGATTGGTTATATTTATTATGGGTGGAGTTGTATCAAGTGTAAAAGTTCTTGTATCTGCTGTTGTTTGAATACTGTTATTATTGCTTCCAAAACAGTAATAGGTATGTGTTCCTTCTGTAATTGAATAACTTGTATTAATATTTAATTGTTGCTGATTATCAACAATAGTTTTATTTACTATATTATCTATCATTAATGTTAAGTTAGTCATATTAACTAAAGTTGAACTTCCTGAACAATTAAATACAATCGGATTTGTAGAAAAGTTTTGATTTGATGTTGGATTATTTAATGTTATTGTTATTGTTCCTAATGCAGAACCATTAAAAAATATTCCTGTTCCTGCATTATACAAATCAATCGCTTCTAAATGCCCCAAACTTCTATTCCAAAATGCGAATTCGTCTATATAACCATTAAAATTATTTACTAATGCCCACGCCTCACCCATTGCAAAACTTCCTGTCTTAGAACCAATATCTAATGCACTAAATCCATCTAAATTTCCATTGCGATATATTTGTTGTCCGCTATCATTATAAATCAGAACAATATTAGTCCATGTATTTGCTAATACTGTTGTTCCTGTAACAGTGTCCCCACTATGAATAAAATTACTTCCATCTTTATAAGTTAGATAAGTAGTTTCACCGCTACAACAACCTTTAATCCACAATACCCCTGCTACCCCGTTTGAAGCAGGATTCATCCAAAACGAAACCGTAAAATTTTTAGATACATCCATCGCTGTTGATGATTCTGTATTGCTAAGATTCATACTTGCTGTATCATTAAACCAACCACTCTGTCCGTTTATTGCCGTGTTGTTAAATGTTATTTGTCCGTCGTGAACTATCAAATCTCTTGAAGAATTAATTAAATTACTATTACTGCTCATATTAAAATAATCTGTTAAACCAATTTCATAACTTGAATTCCAAGTTGCCCACTCTTTTGATTCATAACCTAAGATGTTTACAGTCCAATCAACATTTTCTTTTAAATTTTTCTTTCCTATGATTTTCCATTCATATGTTCCTGCGTTTAATTTCTGCCCATTATAATTTTCATAGATAGGGATAACTTCATCTTTTGTTCCGTCTTCAATTTGAGAACAGGTTTGTGTTCCATTCTTTGAACCGACGATATCGATACAAACTTCTTTATATTTTGGAACTTGAATTATATTTTCTCCTGTTTTTATCTGGATGTTTTGAGTTGATATTGTTTTAACTTTTCCATTTTCATCATACATTTTTAAATTATCCATTAATGGAAGATTGTAGTATAACGTTGTTGTTCCTTTTGCTTCACAATTTAATAAACAATAATCCGTATTGTAAACTAAGGTTGTCTTACTTAACATTGTATCCGAAGAGAAAAAACCATTATCCCAAATTTCTATGCTTCCGTATTTTTGATTTGTATTGTTAAATTTTTTAAAGTTGTCAAAACTAAAATCACCTAATATTCCAAAGTTTGTTGCTGAAATTACAGGTAAAAATAGGGTGAGTAAAAGTATTACAAAAAGTATTTTCTTGCAAATTAGAGACACTTTTGCCCTTATTTTAAAAACCAAAATTGAAGTTTTTCCCATTTTACACATATTCCTCCTGTTGCATACCTGAAAATAATATGATTCCTGTAATGAATCCAATCACTGAAAATATCATAGGAGAATAAAGAATCATAAAAGAAAGGATAGCTTGTTGCTGTAATCTTACTGCAAGGTCATCTGTTCCTGTATAAAAGTCTTCATAAATATTACTTATAAAAATACTTCCCATTACTAAAATTAACATTAACATAACATAAAAACCCATTAACCATTTACTTGGTGCCTGTCTCATTGTAAATGCAAAACCAATTGAAACAATTAACATAATAAAATAAGCAACTCCTGTGAACCATGTAAAGTTTTGAACAATATTATTAACAGGGTTAATTACCATTCTTCCTGCTTCTGTCATATTTAAATTTTCTATCTGTCCGAGATTAGTTAATTCTGGAACACTCTCGTCAAACACCCAATCAATAACCGCTCCACCGACTATCATTAAGAATCCAACTATAAGGATTAAAAATAAGATTGTAACAAATACTAAAATTCCCTCTATATCTCCTTTTTTATTCATGGTAAATCTGATTGGATAATATCTTTTTTAATTTGCTTGAAATATGGATGTCTTGTCATCGCTAAAGTTATTCTTGATATTCTTGTAGGTTTGAGAGCATTATCTTTTCCTTTCATAATTCTTTGAATCTGCATATCTTTTATCTCTTTTACAAAGTTAGGGTCACTCCTTATTGGTATTGTATTCTTTTTGCTCATGGCTCACCTCCAAATCTTACTCCTCTTTCAATCATACTTCTTGTTTCTTTATCCTGAAAGACATTTGCTAAAATATAAACAATCCAAATAATTAACATAGGTATTGCGAACCACATCATTATAGTATAGATATTGAATAATATTTTATACATCATATTATTCTCTAAGAAAAGATATGCAATATTAGAAGAGACAAAAGTCAACAATAAAAGAAGTCCGTAAATTATCAAGAAAAAAACAGGCCTTAAATATTTCAGATTGTTTATGCTTATTATCATTCCTTCTCTATCTTTATTATTTCCATTTGGCAATAGCTGAAAACTATAAATAATTATTACAATTAAAAGAATAATTAATGAAAGCAAACCAAAATAAATAATTCCTTTAACTAATGTTGATTCTTTTCCATCTGGAGTAATATTAAAATCATATGCCCAATTTGATTTTTCTCCATCCTCATCGCAATATCCACTCACAACATAAGTTCCAAGAGTAGATGTATTTGTAAAATTATATTCATAATAATCATCAGTAATTTCAATCATCACTGCTTTATTAATTAAAACTGTTGAGCCACTTTTAACTGAACTAATATTAGAATATGAACTTAAGTCACACGCTTGCCAAAGTATAACTGAACTACCTTGTTTTTGAGCTGGCAAGCTTTCTAATGCATTTATTGGAGATATAAAAATTAATAACAATATAAAAATTAAAAATTTATTTTTCATTTTATGCTCCACCAATACATAATTTATATTCTTCCCAACTATTACTCTTTGCTGTGCAATCTTTAATTTCAAATACAGCTTGTCTTAAAAGATTTATTTCATCATCTAAACTTATACCTTCTTCTGTGATATTATAAGGATAAATGATTTCTTCATTACCATCAATTAAATTTATTTCTGGTTTTGAATAGTCTATTTTATCATAACTCACAAAACCATAAAATGCTTGATGATTAATACTTCCATCTGCATTTTTATATCCATCTGAATCTTTAATTAAATCTAAAGCTCTTCCTTTAGTTTTATCATAAACTGAAGTTCTTGTTATATATCCTGTTGCAGAAACATTGCTTGAAGCCCATATTGAAATTGCTGTAACATTATTCATAACTGTTAAAGGGAATGTTGGTGTCGTTGTTCCAATTCCTACATTACCAGCAGAAGTAATCCTCATTTTTTCATTTCTAAAATTTGTTTGAAATTTAATAGAACCAGCAGTAGCATAAGAACTTAAAATAAGACCACCATCAGCTGTTCCTTCAATAATAGATGCATTTTGCCAAGATGGAATTTGTGTATAAGTTGAATTTGCCTGAATTAATCCTAAATATTTAAAAGTTCCTGCTGACTTATCATTTGTAATTATAATACCTCCATTTAAATTGGTTGTAGTTGTATTAATATTTAACATAAAAGAAGGGTTTAGACTATTTATTCCAATTCCAACATTACCCGATTGAATTATAGTTAATGCAGGTTTCCATGTTGAACCAGAATCAACAGAAGTAGAAACACCAAATATATTATTAGTTGTTCCACCATCAGCAAATAAATAAGCTTGTTGATTTGTTCCAGATAAATCAGTAAGGATTAAAGAAGCAACACCACTCCCTGAAACTGAATAAGTGTTGAATCCATAGTAACTATTTTGTGTTGCATTTGTATAAGTCATATTCCATAATTTTATTGATTCTGTAAGAGGGTCTTCAAATATTGTGTTTCCTTCTATATGTAATTTTTGTTGTGGAACAGATGTTCCAATTCCTACATTTTCTGTTAAAACATTTAATCCATTTGTGACCTTTAATCCTCCAGTTATATTTGCTCCACCAAAGACATTCAAGGTATTTGAAATATTTAGATTTCCTGCTATACCTACGCTTCCAGATACATTTAATGCTGATGTTGGTAATGCAACCCCAATTCCTACTTGTGTTACAGTTGAATTCCAAATAGCTGTTGCATTTGAATTCCATACACTTCCTGTCTTAGCATCATAAGTTGCATTGTAAGTTGAAAGCCATGATAAATTATTTCCTGAAATAGATAGATTTACTAATTGAATTAAAACTCTGTTGTCCCATGTTGAGTTATATAATGTGAATGTATCATTTGTTTGATTATATGCCCATTTATGATAAGTTGCATTGTATGTTGAAAGATATGATAAATTTTGAATTAAACCATGATATGAAGCATTGTAAGTTGATAAATATGAAGCATTTTGAATCAATCCTGTAAAGATACTATAATTCCCATTCCAAGATGGCTCTGTTTCTATAAATGAATTGTTTAAAGAAACTCTGTAATCTATCGTAGAATTTAGTTTTCCTTCATTAAAATAAATTGTATTCGTGTCATTTGTTAAATAAATATTATCTGCCTTCTTTGTGAAAAAATCTGTAATCTTTAAGAAGATAGAATTAACATAATTAAATAATGAACTATTAGATGTATCTACATAACTTTTATTTGTATAAAGAATATTTGCTCTGGATTCATTCCAAGAGAAATTGCTATTATAAGTTATATTGTTAGTGATGTTGTTAGTAATATTATTTGTAATATTTGTAAGATAAGTATTATTTGGGTAATTATTTGTAATATTCTGATATAGAGTTAAATTTGAACCTGTGAGGTCAACAGGGCATCCATTTGGCAGTGAAGGATTACAGATAGTTACTGGAGAAATTATTGGAATAAATAAAAATAATATTAAAAATAAAATCCCTCTCTTATCACCTCCTCTCATTTTATCCTCCTCTAACCCAATTCAATGGATTAATTTTAGATGGTTGAGAAAGATTATTTCCTGTTCCATGTGTCTCACTTATATTTATATGCTGTCTCAAAGTTATTCTTTCCTGTCCTTTCCATGCTCTTAAATAGGTTGAATGAACTGCATCTTGAACTTCTCTTATTAATATCATAAATCTTTTTATTTTATTTTTAATAATCTGCTCTTTAATCTTTTGGATTTCTCTATCTATTTTTCCTTCCATTTCTTGTATGATTTCTTTTTCTATTTCATCTTCATCCTCCTGATTAATTTTCTTACCTAAAATTTCAATAGCAAATTTTCTCAATTCTTTTTTTCTTTCTATTCTTTCAAGAAGAACTTTCTTACAATCTTCAAAAGACGGATACTGAAAAACTTTTTCATATTCTATGAATATAGTATCTGTTAAATCTGTTGAGAAATCCTCCATCTTCCCCAAAATAGTCTGTTCATCATAATTGGATAATAAAGTATTTTTATTAATATAAAATGTGATTGTATTCATTATTAAATGAATACCATAATTACTAAGGATAATCATTTCAGAGTCTGTTGGTGCAACCCATCTGGTGCCATTATCATCTTTTATTTTTATATTACCTCTAAGAAGATTATGTATTGTTTCAAGTTCTTCATTTAAATCTAATTGGTCTTTAACCATACTTCTCTCCTGTTCTTGTGCGATTAAAGACTGATTCATTTGATTAATTTGATTCTGCTGTAATGAAGCTTGAGCTAATTGAGTTTCTCTTTGTTGCTGTTCCATATATGCCCTTTCTTCTGGATTCATTTTTTACTGTAAGACATCTTTTTCTGATAATTTCTTAATCCTCCCACTATCTGTTTAACACCATTAGAACTTTCTGTTTTTCTATTTTCACATTTTCCTCTATGTTTTTTATTGTTCATTGTATCCTCCTTTCAAATATTATTTTCTTTTTTGGTCTCCTCTATATCCATAACCACTTTTTACAATTGTTACTGCTTTAATTTTTTTATCTTGATTTAAACTTCTTCCTATTGCAGACCATCTATTAAATTTACCATCCACTTTTCTTATTACATAACTCTTTCCAATTTTATATCTTCTTGCCATTTTTATTTATTTACCTCCTTTCAAATCTTTAATTTATTAAATTTAATTGGTTTTGTTTCAACAAATATTCCTCCAGCTTTTCTCTTAAATCCTTTTGGAGTTCTGAATCCTTCAGTTAAAAATCCTTTACTTTCTGGAATAATCTTAAATACGTCAGCAGATGTTTTTACTGTTCTTTGAGTTCCTAATCCAATTGCTTTTCCTAATGTTAGCCCTCCTCCAATAATACTAAACTTTTTTCCCTGTTTAATTGAGACAGAGAATGTTCCAAAAGGTTTTCCTATTTGTTTAGAACTAAATGAAAAAGGAGGAATAAATGTGGGAGATTCTTTTGGTTTTGGTCTTACAGGGGGAGTTCTTATTCTGGGTAGAAAAGGTATTATATTAATAAGTGGTTGCTTAGGAATAATTCTTTCCTGCTGTGTTTGTCTTGATATCTGTGAAGTTATTTGTGCTGAACTTAGTTTGGTTTTTTCTTTTTCAATCATAGATGGAATATTTTTTTGTCCTGTGATTAAAATTAATCTTTCTTTTTGTCCTGATAACATTTTAGTAGAAGAAGCAAGACTTGAAGCAGAAGCAGGAAAAAATATTTGTGTTTGAGCTGATTTTATTTTAGATACTAAAGAAAATGCTCCAACTCCTTTAGGTAAGAATTTAGGTAATGCTTTAGATTTTCCTATTGATAATAAAGATTGAATTGACGCCTGGCTTGTAATCTGTGTTGAAGGTTGAGATTTAAATGTTGAACTAAACGGAGTTTTTATTGAACCTGTTGTTCTTATATATTCCAATCCTCCTTTTCCTCCTTCAAGAACTTTTGGCTCTCCATACTGAATAATAGCTAAAGGAAGTTTAGGAGTTCTTCCTGTTGCTCTGGCAAATGGTTTTGTTGTTTCTTTAAAAAATACTTCTGAACGATAAAACTCATTTCCTCTAATTACCAGCAAATCTTGTTCTTGATAATGTTTGATACTGATTGATTGATTTACCTAATCTTTGAGAAATACTTGTTCCTGTTTTAGTAAAAATTATATCATAAGTTTTTGTTCCTAATGAACCTCTTGTAATTATTTCATTTGGTTTAATACTTCTCATAGAAGAAGTCTCAACAATTCTTGTTGCCAAAAATTTTTCTATTCTATTAAAAGGTTTTGATATTCCCCCTAATTCTATATTCTGTGAAATTCCTTTAATAGAAATTATTTTTCCTTTTGCTCCTCTTCCAACTTTATAAAAAATATTAAATGGCTCCTTAGTTCCAGCAGGAACAGGTACAATTGTGCCAATAGTAAATTTTCTTCCAGGTAATGTTCTTTGATTTATTACATCTCCAAAATATCCTTTATATATAGGAGAGCTTCTTGTAATTAAAGTAGGTGGTCTTGTTTCTCCTCTTATCATGTATTCACTATATAATTTTCCTTCACCTTTAGTATTAATAACTACTTGTTGTTTTTCAACACCATAAAGTTTTGGCTCTCTTAATGGAGTTCTTGTTTCTGTAATAGTAAATGCTTTTGTTCCTGCTCTTGTTCCAGCTCCAAATAAAAATAATTCTTTTGTTGTAATTCCAATCACTTCTCCTTTTGCTCTTATAGATGGCTGAGTTTTTACTTGAGCATAAAGATTCTTTGCTTCAAATATTCCAATTCCAATTCCTGCTCCAACTTTAAGTCCTTTAGTGATTATATTTGGTGAACCTAATTTAAGAGCTTGTTTTGTTGTTTGTATTCCACCACCAACAATAAATCCTGCTCCATATATTCCTACATTAGTTAATGGATATTTTATTATATCTCTTGATGTTCCTTCAACATATCCTCCAACAAATTCTTTCTCTGCTTTTTCTAATTTAATACTTCTTATTTGAATTGGAATACTAATAGGTGCTAATGCTCTAATACCTGTTTTTATTGGAGAGATAGACATCTCTGCTCCTTTTCCCAATAATGATGGAATATCTTTTTGTCCAAATAATCCTCCTACTTTCTGACTTACTGATTCAATCGGTTTTCCGAACAATTTATATTCTCTTGATTTAAATGATTCAATTCCTGTTCCAACACCTCCAAAAAATTTCTTAACACCTTTTGGTGCTTTCTCGGTTGAAGCAACTAATATTCTTGTTCCTTTTCTTAATTGTTGAAATTCCTCTGGTGTTGCCTCTCTTTCTTCTTTAGTTAATGGGTCAACATAATATGCTCTTCTTACAGGAACATCTCTTTCTTGTTTATCCTTAAAACTACTAACTTGTCTCCATTCTAAATATGGATATTGTCCTGTCACAATTCTTTCTTTCTCTTTCCTATATCCAACAACATCAAACTGACTTGATTTTTGTATTTGTTTTCCAACTTGTGCTAATCTTAAATTATATTGTTTTTCTGTTTCTATCTTCATTCTTTTAATATCTGCTAATCTTCCTAACTCAATCCTTTCTGCTTCTAATTGTTTTTCTGTTAATAATCTATTTGCTAACTCATTTGCTCTTGCCTGTTCTACTGCTTGGGCTTGCTCTTGTGTTATTCCTCCAACAACAGATATAATTTCACCACTGCCACCTCCACCATTTCTTGTTGAAATTGTATAACCACCAACTCTTTCAACACCACCTTTTCCAACATCAACACTTCTTACAGAATAAGTTTTAGGTTTAACAACTGATGTTGTTGTTTTTCCTCCATAAGTTATAACCATTAATTAATTCACCTCACATCCTTATGTAACATTGTTACATCTTAATTGAATATATATTTTAGTTTATATATTTTATTATCCTATTACTTTAACTTACTTTAACTTACTTTAACTTACTTTAATCTTAATAAAATATTTAAACATCATTTATCATTTAATATTATGGGTGATGATGACCAGCCAGACATTCAAATTCTGGATACAGAAAATTTTAGAGGTGGAAATAATGAAGTCTTCTCACATTCATCTCTTGTTATGAAAGCTATGAATAAAACAATTGAGTTAGCTTGCAGAGAAATGAGAAGTGGATGGTTTAATCATAAAACAGATAGAAGAGGAAATTCAGTTTTAGTTTATGTTGATGATACAAGAAAACAATTTATAGAAGCAGTCAAAACAACTGAAATGGTTATGAGTTGTGATTTAGATGAAGAAGCAAAAAATAAAATTCAAGAAATTAAAAATAAATTAAATTTAAAATTCAAACAACTTTGTGAAATAGAAAAACAAGATTGGATTTTAAGTAATAGTGAAATAAAAAAAGAAAGATGGAGAAGAGGAATATTTTTTAGAGATGGTTATCTTCATCCAGATTTAACTTACTCTCAAGATTATATAGAAGAGATGGTTAATACTTACAGAGAAATATTTAAAGAGCTTACTAATCTTACATCAAGAATAGATTTTTACAAAGAGGAATTTTATGAGAATTAAGATGGAAGAAAAAAAACATCACCTATTAGAATTAAAAGAAAGTGATTTAACTGAAGGAATATTTTTTAACAGATGGATGTATTCAAGAATTGTTGATAATAATAGAAATGTTCTCGGTGTAGAATTAGGTTCAACTGGGTCGGGTAAATCCTACAGAGATTTAAGAAAAGCTGAACTCTGGTATGACTTTTATTTCCATGAGAAATTTCCTGTTGATAATATTTGTTTTGGTGTTGCTGATATTATAAATAAATTAGCACATGGTAATTCACGACGAGGAGAGATATTTATATTTGAAGAAGCTGGTGCTAACTTAGGAAGCTTAGATTTTCAAAATAAAATTTCTAAAATGTTTACTTATGTTCTTCAATCATTTAGAAGTATGAATGTTGCAGTTTTTTTTAATCTTCCATATTTATCTATGATGAATAAATCTGCAAGAATGTTATTACATTATTCTTTTTTATCAGCCGGAGTTGATAAAAAAAATAAAATGAATAAATGCAAACCATTTTTTAATCAAGTAAATCAACAGACAGGAAAAATTTATCAAAAATATTTGAAAGCAAAAGTTGATGGAAGAACAAAAACAATAAAAAGATTTAGTTATAGTTTACCGTCGGAATATTTAACAAAAGCTTATGAAGAAAAAAAGAAAAAATATTTAGAAGAATTAACAAAAGGATATTCAAAAGAATTAGCACTTGTAAATAAAGAGAATACTTTAAATGGAGATTTAAATTTAGTAACTATAAAACCAATTAAGGTATTATCAAAGAGGGAACAACAAGTATATAATCTATTAAAGGAAGGAATAACAAATCAAACAGAAATTGGAAAGATAATAAATTCAGAACAACCTTATGTATCAAGAATAATAAAAAATATTGAAAAAAAAGGATTTAAATATGGAAATGAGCTTGTTATTATTAAGGAAAAAGATATACATCACAACATCTCTGTACCTCTAACGGTAGCAACTTAACTATTGATTACTACATCTTAGTAAAATATTCTACTTACTCATTACATTTATAATGCCTATTGATAGATTGTAGTACCTTATTATATATATAGGACTCACCCATAAATATTTTTTAAATAATCTAAATCTTTTTTTGTTATTTCATGGTCGCATGAATCATCCTCGCTGATATAATCTTTCATAATATCATACTTCCAAATTGGAGTTTCAGTTGGATGATTTAATCCAAACAAATGTAAAATTTCATGGACAGTTATAACAGGTTTTTTTCTGATACATGGATTGCTCTGATAAATATAAATCACACTTGAAACATAATTATTTCCATTTGTATGAATCTCTGCTTCTGCAATTGTATCATAAGAATTATGTCCATAAAAATCTATAGATGGAGCTGACAATTTATTTTCACATATAAAAAAAATATCTGGCTGACCTTCATTTATTTTTTTGAAAGTAATAATTCCATCAGTTCTATTAATTATAAATTCAACTGCACTATTAATATCTTTTTCAAATGCACCATTCATTCTTGTCTTACATGCTTCATCCATATCATAAGTTAAAGGTAAATGAGACCAATGAATTTCATCAGATGAAGAAAAAGAATCAACCCAATAATTTTTTTCAGAAATTATTTTTTGAATATTATTTTGATTATCTTTTGCATCAAATTGATTTAATATAATAACAGGCAGAAAATATTTTGGTGCATAAAAAAAAGTTACTAAAAGAATTATTGAAAATACGATTACAGAAATTAAAAAATTTTCTTTTCTCTTTTTCCTTGAACTATATACCATAAAAAACCAATAAAAAAGACCTTTATAAATCTTTCGTCTTTTACATAATATACGAACATTTATAAAGTATTTATGTGTAAAAAAGTTAAATAAATGTCGCAAATTATAAGAAAATGGTGGAAGAATTTAATTTAAGTGAGAAAAGAAGAAATAGCAACATTACATTAGAAAACAAACCTATTGCTATGTATATGGAGTATGATGTAAAAGAATTTATAAAATTATTGAAAGCAAATATTAAGTCTAAATATGGAACTTATAAATCAACAAAAATCACTTTAGAATGTATAGATAAACTTGCTGGAGATAAACTAATATGACATACCCCCATACTCTAAAGGGTAGGGTATCTTAACGAAAAAACAATGGTAACAATACAAAAAGCAATACGATGGTGGGAAGATGATTTAACATCAGACGAGAGAAACGAATTAATACCAGAAAGTTGGAGTGAGATTGGAGAAAATAATCCAGAAGGAATTGCAAAAAGGCATAGAAGATTAATTAAGGCATATCAAGAATATCATAAAGCTAAAAAAAAGGAGGCACAGCATTCCTCCCAAGCCTAAAGTCTTGGGTATCCTGCCTAATTTTATAGGAGATTTTTTCGGATGAAAGTTTTAATTGCTTGTGAAGAAAGCCAGGAAGTATGTAAAGCATTTAAAGAAAAGAGCAAGTATCAGAAGTAAAACCTTTCCTGGAATTGCAAAAGCTATGGCTACTCAGTGGAGTGAATATTTAACTAAACTTAACGGAGGCAAGTTTTTCTCCTCCCAACCTTAAAAGGATTGGGTATCCGAAAAACACGATTTATATAAAAAATGGAACAAGAAAAAATAATTTTAAAATCAGCAATAAAACAACGTAAGACAAGAAAACTACCCAAAGCAGTTAGAAAAGAAGAATGGGATAAATTATTAGATGTAATTAAAAAAAAAGATAAAAGAACTTTAGTTGCTTTTCTTTTAGCTTATGGGTCTGGATTAAGAATTTCAGAAGTAACAAGATGTAGACCAGAGCATTTTCAATCAGATGGAATGATTTTTATTCCAGAATCAAAATATGGAGTTGAAAGAAAAGTTCCAATTCCAAAAGGATGGAGGAAAGAATTTTTTGATTTTCTTCCTATTAATAGAAGTATCCGTTCACTTCAAAGAAAATTTGTAATTTATAAAAATAAAGCAGGATTAAATTCTCTTTATACATTTCATTCACTAAGACATGGTTTTAGTGTGAGATGTATTGAAGCTGGTATGCCTTTAAATCAAGTTCAGTTAGCTTTAGGTCATGCAAACATTTCAACTACAAGTATTTATGTTAAAGCTTCACCACAAGATTTACTTAAAAGTTATCAAGAGAAATTTTAATATTTTTTCTATTTCTCCCTTTAACGAGTTCTATCAACTGGGATGTATAAATGGAAGGTAGAGAATTAAAAGAGCTTTTCTCAAAGGAGGTGTGTAAATCCTCTTAAGAATGTCATGCGACTCTACCTTCCTGCATGACTATTTAACCTCTTTCACATTAATTGCTTCTGTTAACTTTCCATCTGAGGTTTTAGTTTTGTAAGTTTCTAATAATAACATCTTACCTATCCATTTTCTTGTGTCTGATGATTTTAAAGCTGTTTCAATAAACCGCGCATTTGTTTTTGAACAGTCAAAGATTCTTTCTTCTTCTCCATTCTTGATAGGTAAATGTAATTTTAGTATATTAAACTTCTCAGATTTAACAAAGTCACCTTCTGCTATGATCTCCCATAAAGCTGTTGGTTTTTCATTAACATCTTTAGCTTTTAGGAAAGTTCCTTGTTGCTTTGTATATTCTTTAGTTTCTACCATGTTGCTTACCTCCTTTCACTTTTGTAATCATAGTTCCTTTTATATTTTTAAATTCACTGTGCATTTTAAAAGGCAAAATAATTCCTCCAATGATCATCCCCCCCTCTACTTCATAAAAAACATAATAAAGTTTTTTTACCTTTCCAATTTGTTTATCTAAATTCAATTCAAATTCTTCCATATAATTTGTAGATTTCATTTTTTATTCAATAAATATTATTTTAATAAATAATTTTTTATACTTCTTTTTTTGTTTTTTGTTCTATCTTTTTTTTAGTTCCACCCTGCTTCATTTTTGCTTCACAAAGATTTCCTTTTTTATCAAGATAATAAAGATAACCTTCTTTTTTTTGAACTGCATTTAGAACAATTATTTTTCCCATTAGCTTGTCCTCCCAATTTTTTTCATTTAATTTTTTAATTCTTTCCATCTTTATTTTTTAACAATTTAGTATTTTTTCTTTCTTGATTCTGATATAATTGAAAATCATTTTTAATATCAAAAAACAGCTCTTTCCATATATTTAAATATCTTCCAGAAATAAATCCAATCAAAAAACCTAACACCCCAATAACTATATTATTCAACAACTCCATAAAAATTTAGATTTTATTTATTTATATATATATCTGTTTTTTTATATATATATTTTTAAAGTGAGATTATTTTTTTTAGTTATGAATGATATTCCAAGATGTAAAAGATGTGGGTCTTCTCAAATCTATGTTAGAATTAAAACTAAAGAAGTAGTTTGTAAACAATGTGGAGCAATTATTCTTATAACAAAGATTAAAGAAAATGAACTCAATGAAATTGAGGAGGAAGTATAAAGATGGATATTGCAGGATTTAATGTTCCATTAAATGTTCCATCTTTTGGAGTTGGAACAGGAAATATTATTTGGGTGTTAGTTATTTTAATGTTTACTTTTGTTGGCGCAATTGTAATTTATCTTATTTTTCAATGGAAAATATATAGTAAAAAAATAATTGTTTTTGAAAATCTTGCAGGACAAGGTTTTCAACCAACTTTTAAAGACAAAGCAAGAGTTATAAAACTTGGAGATGGAGGAGAAGAACTCTTGCTTTTAAAAAAGAAAAAATTATATAGAACTGCTTATGGCAGAAAAATGGGTAAGAATACTTACTGGTTTGCGATAGGACAAGATGGTTACTGGTATAATGTTGTTTTAGGTGACATTGATGCAAAAATGGGCATGCTTGATATTGAACCTGTTGATAGAGATATGAGATATATGTCGGTTGCTATTAGAAAAAACATACAGGAAAGATACAGAAAACAAGGTTTTATGGAGAAATATGGAACAGTTGTAATGAATGGAATTTTTTTATTAATTATGTTGATAGGAATTTGGTTTTTATTAGATAAATTGGCAGAAACTTCTGGTCATGTTTCACAGGCAGTTGCTTCTGCTAATAAAGTCCAAGAAGCAAGTCAAAATATTATTTCCTCACTAAATAATATTTGTGGAGGGTCTGGAATTAAATCTGCTATAAATGGTTAAAATTTAAAATGGCTAATAAAATTTTATTGTGGATTGTTTATTCAGTTTTAATGTTAATTCTATTTTATATTTTCCTCAAAATCTTTTACAAAATTAAATTATGGAGGGCTAAAAAAAAATATAAAGAAGATGACGACCTTAGTAAAAAAGGAGAAGCAAGAAGAAGAATTGACTTTAGAGGATTATCAAAAACTTCAGAACGATTTTCAGACATTGCAGAGCCAACACAAAGTTTTAATGGATTTGATGAACTTACAACAAGAAGGTTACTTCCGCCAGCAACTTCTCTCTCTGATAGAAAGGCAGACAATAGCATTGGAAAATCTAATAGACTTAGTAAGTTACTTAAAAGAAAGTAAATAAAATGGAAAAACCATTGATGACTTTAGATTGGATGACTATCATAGCAGTTGGAATGATAATTGGAAGTTTAATTGTTTTTACAATTATTTATTATGAACTTAAATATAGAGAATGTATAAATAATCCTTTTACTTTTGGCTCTAAACAGATAAAAGAATCAACAGGATATGAGGTTGCTGGCAGTTTAACTCTATTAACTAATCAAAATGCTCCAATTGTTTATTTTAATTCAGAAAATGTAACTATTTCTTATAGAAATCTAAATCCTAAAACAACAGGCCTTAATTTATCTAATTTTTCTATAATTCCTTAACTTCTTTTTCTATCTTTTTCCCAAACCTCTTAAATTCTCATTTTGAACCCCATAAGATGTAAGATTCCGCTTCAAACCTCCATTTATCCATAATTTTACTCTATCTTTTTCCTAAACCTCTTAAATTCTCATTTTGATTAGTTAATAGAGTAAGATTCCGCTTCAAACCTCCATTTATCCATAATTTTACTCTATCTTTTTCCTAAACCTCTTAAATTCTCATTTCAAAAAAACTTATTCTGCAATAAGATATAATCAGAGGAATTTCAGTTTTAAGGATGGAATAATTTCTATGACTACTATCAAGCCACTTAACTTGTTAGGTGGTTATTGACTCTTCATCCTCCATAAAATCTAATTCAACATTTCTAACTACACCATCTTCACCAATTAAAATTATCTGTTTTATTAAGTGTGTAGTATCAAACATCCTTATCATTTCTGCTATTGTTGTTTCTTTTTCTGGACTGATGCCAGGAGAACAGGCATCATCTTTCCTGTTCCCACTCCGATTTATAGAATGTTCCTGACTATTCTTTTTTATTAATTTTTTCATTTTTTCATCTCCTTTTCCATTAATTTTTCTAAAAATTTAGACATATCTATCTTTTTCTCAATACAATGAACTTTAAACTTATCTCTAACAGATGGCTTAATCTTCAAGCTGGTTGTTACCCTTAATTCTTCTTCACTCATTTTAATTCTCCATTGATTAAGTTTAATTGCTCTAAATCTAACTTCAAAAATTCTTCTGCACCAAATCTTCTAACAGGAAAATTATTTTTAATAGCAAACTGCCAGATTGTAGTTTTTTTATCTTTTAATAAAAATCCTCTTATCTCATTCCATAATTTTGCCTGTTTATCCCCCATTTTAATTGCTTCGTTCAATGCTTCGTGAAATGGCCCTGGCAATTGGCAAAAAGCAGAAACCGATTGTATAGTATCAGCTTGTCTTTCAAACTTTTCTCTTTCAATTTGTAAATTAATTATTTCCTGCAACATTGTAACCTCTATTAATCAATTCATGGTTTTTCATTTTTTTTAATGTTTGTTTTTTGTTTTAAAAATATTATATATAGTTATTTAAACATTCTCATTTTTTCCTGTGCTTTTTTAATATTAAGAATTATTTCTCTTCCTTTTGTAACCTTTCTTTTTTGAACTATCAAATTTAATCTTTTCAATGCTCTACCTAACCACTTAATATTCAACCAATCTTCATTACTTTGAGTAAAATCTCTAAAATCTCTAATTAAATCCATCATAGAAATATAACCTGTTCTTACTTCTTGACTTACAAAATCATAAAGCAAAATATCTTTATTTTCAATTAAATCTTCCTCTTTTTTTTCTTTTATTATCTTAGTTAAATATTCTAAAACTTTTTCAAATAATTCAAAATCAATAAAATCAGCTAAAATAAGCAAAGGAAGAGCTAACTCTAAATCTCTACCATTTATATTACTTTCATATAATTTAGTTAAAAATAGTGACGTTTGTGACGTTTCTGATGTTAGTGATGTTAGTGATGTTAGTGATGTTATATAATTATTCCAGTTTTGTATATATGTCGGATGGCTAAAATAACGGCATAACGTCACTAAATTACTCATTAATTCAGATTTTATTCGTCTAACCGAAATATCATTATCAAAATCTTCAATTAAATTGATAATTCCTTTAAGGTCACTCTTTTCTAAAATTAAGGTAATACACCTATCTCCTAACACATTTTCCATCCCCCAAATATTAGCTAAAACAAGAGGCCTGTAAACTTCAAAGCTTTCTACTATTTGTTCTTCTCCTGTTGGAGTCTTAGTTTTCTTCATTCTTTTAACTTTAATTCCTTTTTTATAACCTGCATTTAACAATTCTCTAAGATTTTCTATACCTTTCCCAATATGTTCAAATTCATCAATTCCAAGAGTTCCTTTAGTTCTAAATAAAACTGCTTCTGTTAATGAACCTAATAACTCTCCTTCTTTACTTAAAGAAGTGATAAGTTTAAGAAGTCTTGTCTTACCCGAACCTTTCATAGCATTAATAAATAAATAAGGATATGAATTAAATTGATGATGATAATAAGTTCCTATAATCCATAAAGAAATAATTGAATAATAATCATTATTCAAATCACAATATCTTTTTAAAAGAATAATAATATTATTATAACATTCTTTCAATTTAACTTTAACCAGCTCTATTTGTTCTTCTTCACATAAATATTGGGTTGTTTCTTCTTTTGAATTTTCATTAATAAAAGTGATTGTATCTTTTAATTCTTGAATAAAATAATGTTTATATTTTTCTGGGAAAGGTTTTTGATTATAATATTCTCCTAATTTTTCAACAATATCTAAAATAACTTTTTCTCCAGCTGGATATTTCTCTAATAAACGATGATACTCTTTACTATCTACAACAATCATTTTTTTCCTCACTTTTTTTTTCTTTTCTTATTACAATCCAAACAGATATAATGATACTGTTTTAACTCACATTTTATTGCATAACAATTACAGTTTTCTTTCCCGCAAAATTCACAATCTCCATCTTTAATTTTAATCATCCCCCTCATCTCCTTCATATTCTTCTATATCTTCAACATCCAACCAAAGCAATCTATTTTTTTCTCCTTTACGTCTGCCTTCAAAATTCAAAATAAAAAGATAATGTTCATTCATCATTAAAATTTCACAAAAATAATATTCACCAGAAAAAATTTTAACAAATGTTTTTGTATGATTTTTAAAAAAGAATCCAGCTTTTGCCCTTAATCTCTCAACCCTTTCATTTACTTTTTCCATTAATTTTTCCATAGGTTATAATAAAAATTAAAGTTCTTTAAATATATTTAGAATTACTTAATAAGAGTAAGAGACGGCTATTTCTTCAAGAAGATTAATCATTTCTTCTTTACTCAACAGCCCATAACTTAATAGTTAAAGTGATAAAATCTTTGGTAGATAATTAAGAAAAGTTATGTTGTCTCTTCTACGGATAAAAAACATTAGAATTGATTAGAGTCTAATGCTTGAAAACGTGAATATTTTCGTTTTCAAAAAGGTTGAGTAATACTTTTTTCTGACATTAATTAAAATAAGAATTCTTTTATCTTTTTATATTTATGTTATTTATTAATAGTGATAAAAAAATAAAAGAAAAAAAGAAATAAAAGAAGTTTTTAGATTGAACCTTCGTTTCCGCCAATACCCCCAATTCCAAATCCTTTTGACTGTCTTAATAGTAAAACTAACACTCCAAATAATAAGACAACTGCAATTATTAATAAAATTGTAGGGATTTTTTCTGAAACATTATCAATTCCTGAAACAAAATCAGTTGTTAAATTATTAACGCTTGATTTTTCTTCACTATCTACTGCGTAAGCAGTAGTTGAGTTTATGTTCCAATCTGAATTGTTATAACCAACACCTCCAGCACCTCCATTATACTTTATTGTACATGTATTTGATATTACTGTATAATTTCCAGAATTAATAATCAGTCCTCCTGTTCTATTTGATACAGCATTAACAGTACAAGAAGCACCTCTTAAAGTATTATTTCCAAATGTTTTTCCTGTTTCAGTAACAAGAGAAACATTTTGGTCTGTTCTTGTTGTTGTTTTTGAATCATCTGTTAAAAGGTTTGCGTCATAAAGGGTGGTTGTAATTAGAAATACAACTATAATTCCAATTATCAATCCTCCAACTCCAAAGATGGTATTTAGAACAACTCCACCTTTTTTGTTTCTATTCAAAAAGGTGTTTTCCATCTTAAAGTTTCACAGAGAACCACCACCGCCTACTCCCATTATCTTTGACTGTCTAACTAATAAAACTAAAGCACCGAACAAGAACACAACTGCAACTATTAAAAGAATAGTTGGCAATTTAGCAGATACGTTGTTTATACCTGCTGTAAAGTTGTTGCTCATATCAGTTGTTGCATTAGCTTCTTTACTGTTCGCAGTTAACAAGTTAGCATTTAATAATGTAGAAGTAATCACAAGTATAATTATAACTCCAATTATCAATCCTCCAATTCCAAAGATTGTGTCTGTTACAACTCCTCCTTTTTTGTTTTTTAAACTAAGTGATTGCATTTTTGCTTACCCCCTTTCACCTTTATACTATTCATTGAAAGAAAAGAGAAAAGTTGTTTATAAATGGATGTGATAGTGTAACACTATTACACTTTTTTCACTAAGTGTATAAACAATTGGTGAAAAATATAAAAATTTAATTATATTTCATTCCTGTTCCTATCTAAGAATAGCCAAAAACCAGAAGCAATTGTAATTGCAACAATAATTGAAAGTGTGATTATATCTATTAATCCTTCTGTTAATGTCATAGGTAATGCAATCATTAAAGTTGATATTGAAGCCATAGTTATCCACATTGGAATATCTGCTGTTCCAATCCTCCTTTTTTGAGCTGTGATTCCACCAATAAAAACAACTCCAAATACAAATAATAAAAGCATTGGAACAAATACAGAAACTGATGAAGCAGTTGAAATTATTGCAGTATCAATTCCTCCTGTTAAATTTGGCTCTTCAAAAATATGTGTTGTAACCATTTTAATCTGGGTCGCCTCCTTTCCAAGTTTTCCAAACATATAATCCAATAATAAAAACCATAAATGCAGAAGCCATACTAAAGATTACAGCAAAAGATGTATCATTTCCAAATATCTTTAATTGAATAACTTTCAATATACTAAAAAACATTCCTTTAAAACTTCCAACACCTGTTTTAAAACTTCCTCCTGTTTTTACATTATCAGCATTTTCTGTTATTTCACTTTTGAAAAAAGATAAAGATGAATCATTTATATCCGTGACAAATACACTTACGTTTTCTTTTAATCCTGCACTTAATGAGGGAAGCTCTGCGTCTTGATTTAGATTTACTGCTGAATTGTTATCTGTTCCAAAATTAGCAACATAGCTAATTATTGCTATCGCAAATAATACCGCAAAAAGTAAAGCACTTGTTAATCTTATTAATCCCATTATTGCCTCCTCGCTCCTTTAATCATTACCAAAATAATAACAACAATCAACCATAATATTGTTGCTCCTGCTCCAATATATCCTGTTGAATAATATAAATTTAATGCAATATTTATGATTGTTCCAAGAATAATAAAAAAACCATTTACTATTGGACTATCAGAAATTCCTACACCAATTAAAGTCAACATCATCATCAAACTTAAAAATATAATGCTTGTTCCATAAATATCTGTTGGTGTTCTTGCGAGATTAATTATTGATTCTCCTATTAACTGATTATTTTTATAAAGTTTAACAATAGTTGAACCATTACCAAAGGTTGTAGGAATAACACATGTTAATGTTCCAGAAGCTCCTGTAACTGTATCAGAACATATTTCTGTTTTTCCAATTAAGTCATATAAAGTTGCATTTAATAGAACAGTAGCTGTTGTTGAACTTGGAATAGTGTAAATAGTGGAGATTGTTCTTGTTGTTCTATTATAATTTAATGTAAATGAAAAATCATTTAAATCATTAAAATTTTCTGGGTCTATATGACTCGC
>Ga0209431_10001110_pt1 | contig 22301 bp, 25 predicted proteins | sample RifCSP13_3_FD_184021 | JGI IMG/M metagenome (GOLD analysis project Ga0209431, IMG submission 184021) | Soil microbial communities from Rifle, Colorado - Rifle CSP2_sed 13_3 (SPAdes) (version 2) | ecosystem: Environmental > Terrestrial > Deep subsurface > Rock core/Sediment | place: Rifle...
GTGGACTCGAAGGCCTTAAAGGCATGCTCGGCGGCTGAGTTTAACCTTCAAACTTTTACTTCAGATTGTTATACTGCTGTAAGCGTGAAGATTCCCAAAAGTGTTGCCAGTTTAATCGAGGCGTTTGAGTCATTGCCGGGCATCGGTCCGAAAACCGCAGCGCGGTTAACCTATTATCTTTTGCATGCGCCCGAGGAAATTTCCCAAAAACTTTCCCAAGCCGCAGGTGAGTTGAAGCAAAAGACCAAAATCTGCTCAATTTGCCAAAATATTACGGAAACCGACCCTTGCGATATATGCGAAGACCCCAACCGCGACAAATCAATTATCTGCATTGTTGAGGATCCTTTGGATGTCTGGTCTGTTGAAAAATCGGCCAGCTTTTCCGGTTTGTATCATGTATTGCATGGGGTGATTGCGCCTTTGGAAAATATCGGACCGGAAGAACTGAGAATTGCCCAGCTTCTGCCAAGAATTAAAAAAGGCGATATAAAAGAAATAATCCTTGCAACCAATCCTTCGATGGAGGGTGAGGCAACGGCGATGTATATTCAAAAGCTGATAAAACCGCTAGGTGTAAAAATCACCAGAATTGCCCGAGGAATTCCAATTGGGGCAGAAATCGAGTATGCAGATGAGGTAACCGTCCGCCGTGCATTTGAAGGAAGAAAGGATTACTAATATACTGGAGTTATGCAGGATGATCGATTCGGGAAAGTGCACAAGAGTTTAAGCATGCAGCTTTCGCGAATTGCGGCCGAAAAAGCCGCAAAGAGTGTCGATTCCCTTAAAAGAGTCCGCCAGTCGGTTGCTTCGCAGGTTTTTGGGCCCAAGAGCAGATATGCACAGAGTGATAGCTCAACTCAAGCGGCTGTCCCTAAACCTTTTGAATTCGGCTTTTCGGTTTTGAATGAATTAAAAAAAATAAATGTACTTAAAAACCCCTTATCCCGTTCTTCTTCCATTGCAGAATACCAGGCGCAGAAAAGCGCGGCGAAAGTTGCGCAAAAGACGGGAAGTACCTTTGCAAAGCCTTCAAGCAAGACTCCACGTTTTTCAGAAAAACCCTGAATTAGAGAAAACATTTTCAACTCTGTACAATTAAATTATGGCCGACTTTTCCGATATTGCCGATGAAACTATTGGTGAATTGTCAAAGCTTGGGAAAACCGCGTTAGACCAGGTTACCGGAAAATCTCAGTCTTCCGACATAGCTTCTAGATTAAAAGGGCAGGCAAATCAAAAAGCGCCTTCTTTATGGGATGAGATCACCAAATTTGCCCAGTCGGCAACGGCCCAATTTTCCGGTGACAGGTCCGTAACTTCTTCGGAAATTGCCAAAATGGCCAAAAAGGACGATAAATTTTCCCAAACGAGTCAAGAGGAAGTAAGACAGAAAATCCTTGCAATTTACAGGGAATACGAAAAGAAGAAAAAACATAAAGAAATGGCAGAGGCGCAAACAGAAAAACAGCAGGAGGCGCATCAGCTTGCGGAGCTTCAGGAAAGACAGCAGGCGAAGCAGGTTGTAAGTCCTCAAATCGGCAAAGCGCGCATCGAAATCGGCAAAAATTACGGATCGGAATAGCCTAATTGATCTTCTTGTTCTAAAATATCTTCATGCGACTTTTTAACTACTTAACTAGAAAGATTGAACCTTTTGAGTCCAAGGGCAAAGCAGTTGGGCTTTATACCTGCGGACCGACTGTTTACGACTATGTCCATATTGGAAACTGGCGCACCTTTGTTTTTGAGGATGTTTTGAAGAGGGTTCTGAAGTTTAACGGTTACAAAATTAAGCATGTAATGAATATTACCGATATTGAGGATAAGATTTTTAAGAAGGTACAGGAAGAAAAGGTTTCGATTGAACAAATCACCAAAAAATACGAAAAAGCATTTGTGGCGGATTTGGAAAAGCTTAACATTCAAAAGGCAGACGTTTATCCGCGCGCTACAGAATGTATTGATTCGATAATTGCGCTTGTTAAAAAGCTTCTTGATAGAGGGGTCGCTTACAAAAAAGAAGGTTCTGTTTACTTTTCAATTTCTAAATTTAGTGCCTACGGTAAGCTTTCCGGAACAAATCTGTTAGGAATAAAAGCCGGCGCAAGAGTTGATGTTGATGAATACGGCAAGGAGAACCCTTCAGATTTTGCGCTATGGAAAAAATCAAAAGAGGGGGAAATTGAATATGATGCGCCGTTTGGAAAAGGACGGCCGGGCTGGCATATCGAATGTTCTGCAATGAGCATGAAGTATTTGGGCGAGAGTTTTGACATCCATACGGGAGGGGTTGATCTTTTGTTTCCTCATCACGAAAACGAAATTGCCCAATCAGAGGCTGCAACCGGTAAAAAATTTGTTAATTTTTGGCTGGAAGGGGAGCATCTTCTGGTCAACGGCGAAAAAATGGCCAAAAGCCTTAAAAATATTTTTACGCTTGAGGATATCGGTAAAAAAGCAGTTGAGTCTTTGGCGCTGCGTTATTTATTCTTAACCGCTCATTACCGCTCAAAACTTAATTTTACCTGGAAATCTCTAGAAGCTGCGCAAAATGCTCTTTCTAATTTACGTCAAGAAGTTTCAATTTGGGACGATCCAAAAATTGGATGCGCCGAGTATGAAGGTAAGTTTAAAGAATCGATCAATAATGATTTAGATCTACCGAAAGCCCTTGCTGTTATGTGGGAAATGGTAAAAAGCGATTATCCAACTTCTGCCAAGCATCAATCAATTCTAAAAATGGACCAGGTTTTAGGGTTGGGTTTGGAAAAACTGGAAAAGAAGGAACTTCCCAAGAGTGCAAAGCAGTTGATTGAAAAGAGAGAAGATTTGAGAAAAGAAGGGAAGTTTGGGGAATCAGACAAAATCCGCATGCAACTTTTAGAATTGGGCGTTGAAGTTGAGGATACAGAAGAAGGCCCCAAGTGGAAGATTAGGAAATGATTCAGGTTGTTAAGGTTGAAAATCGAGAAGAGGGCAATAAAAAAGCGTACGATATTCTCAAAGGTATCGTCGATGGGCAAACGTTGCTTGCACTTTCCGGCGGGACTTCGGTGGATTATCGTGTGATGCTTGCAACCTCTGAGGGTACTGAGGTTGCACCCGGTGCAATTTGTGTAGTTGATGAAAGGTACGGCATACCGTTTCATAAAAACAGCAATGAACTTTTGATGAAAAATCAGGGTGTTAAAGATTTTGCGGACAGGGAATGTATCGAAAGCCATAAAATTTTAAAAGGCAAAGATTTTTTGGAAACTGCAAAAATTTACGAAAAAGAAATTGAAGAATTGTTTAAAATTTTTAAAAAAAAAGTCGGGGTGATGGGAATCGGGGCAAACCTGCATACGGCGGGTATTTTTCCATACAGTGTTGCTGGCAAAAGTCCTAATTTTGTGGAAGCAGAGGTTGTACAAGACACGTTCCCAAAAAGAATTACATTAACGCTAAAAGCCCTTGGGGAATTTAGCAATTTTATAATTTTGGCATTTGGTTCTGCAAAGCAGGAAGCTTTAAGGAAGATGTTAGATTATAACGAAAACGACATGCAAAAATATCCGGCGGTTTTTTACAGAAAGTCAAAGATAAAAAGTTATTTGATAACTGATGTGGTTTTACAATAATATGGAGTCATCGTGAAATTAGGATTTATTGGACTCGGTCGTAGATCAGTCCTCGCAAGCTCGCCTGATATTTTTCCTCGGGATAAGGAGGTGTCGCTATGCGACTTGGATTTATAGGCCTCGGAAAAATGGGGTCGAATATGGTCACCAAGCTGCTAAATGAGGGGCATGAAGTGGTTGTGTGGAACCGAACAAGGGCAAAAGCAGAAGAGCTCAAAGGTCATATAGCTTCATTGCAAATTGCAGATGCCGTTAAGGATTTAGTTAATAAGCTTGAGAAGCCAAGAACAATTTGGTCAATGCTTCCTGCTGGAGAGGCGACACAAGAGATGCTTGATGAGATCGAAGAGTATGTTGCAGGAGGGGATATTGTTATTGACGGTGGTAATGCCCACTATCCTGATACGCAAAGGCGATGGGAACATTTTTCTAAAAAAGGTATCAGATTTTTGGGAATCGGAGTTTCCGGCGGGGTAATTGCGGCGATAGAAGGTTATCCATTGATGGCCGGTGGTGACAGGTTAGTATATGATGCGATCAAACCGATTTTGGATTCTTTGGCAAAACCAAAAGGTGGTCACCAGTATTTTGGCGAGGGCGGAGCAGGGCATTTTGTAAAAATGGTCCATAACGGAATCGAATACGGGGTAATGCAGTCGATTGGTGAGGGTTTTGGAGTCTTAGAAAAATCTCCATACAATCTGGATCTTTTAAAAGTTGCCAGACTTTATCAGAAAAACACTTTAAATTCCGGGTTTATGATGCAGCGGACAATTGAGGCATTGGAAAAAGATCCGAAACTTTCTAAAATTGAGGGATACATTGATGCTTCAGGCGAAGGGGAGTGGACTATCGAGGAAGCCAAGAAACTGGATGTCCCTGTTGCAATTATTGAGGAATCTTTTAGGTTTCGGCAAAAGAGCCAGAAAGATAAAAAAGTATCCTCAACTTTTGCCGCCAGAATGGTTGCTGCTCTCCGCAATGCCTTCGGCGGCCACGCGGTAAAAAAGAAAAATTAAATTTTGCAGATATTTAAAGCTAAATTCTGATTGAAGTAGCAACTTTGACTTAACTATTTAGGTGGTTTAATATTCGCGTGATGGAACGAGGACCTAGGGGACACGAAATTGCCGAAAAATTGGAAAATGGACGGGCAAAAATAGGAATTGTATGTGCATATGATATGGACCAACCGGGTGGAGTTGGTGGACAAGTGAGGGGCCATCAAAGATTTTTGAAAGCAATGGGTAATGAAGTACTAATGATTTCTCCCAGTGATGATGGTAAGTACAGGAGAGAAGAAGAAGGAATAACTTTAGGAAAAGCCCGAAACTTTTCAATGGAAGGTACGGTGTCAAGAACAGCCGGTTTTTGGCCCCATTGGCCTATCACTCCATACTTGATTCACAGGAGAGAACAGTTTGATATAACAGACTTCCATGGTGAGGGGTCGATTCCTACAATGCAAATGCTACTTGCTTCTCCTAAATCCACAGCCAATATTGTTCACTTCCATGTTGATCAACCGAAAAAAAGAGTTCACCATGCATGGAAAATAGTGGCAACCATTTTAGGGTCAAAAATGGATGGGAAAATTGCAGTGTCGGAAACGGCTAGGGATTTAGCGAGCCATTTTTTAAGCGGAGAATTTAGGCTTATACCAAATGGTGTAGATATCGAACAGTTTGGACCGGATGTACACCCGAAACAGGAATCCGGAGAAGCTGATTTTTTAGACGGCAAGTTTAACTTCTTTTTTGTTGGGCGACATGAGGACCGTAAAGGTATAAAGTACCTGATTCAAGCGTTTGCCAAGCTGAGGGCAACAGTAGGGGGAGTGAGGTTGATTGTTGGTGGTGATGGAAAGTTAAGAAAAAGCTTGGAGGCTATGGTCAATAGTGAAAAGATAGAAGATGTGGTTTTTGTCGGCCAAATTCCAGAAGCAGAAAAGCCAGCATATTATTCACTTGCAGCTCAAACGGGAGTTTTTTGTGCACCATCTTATAAAGGGGAAAGCTTTGGTGTTGTACTTGTAGAAGCAATGGCTTCCGGCGCTGCAGTAATTGCGGGGAGCAATGAAGGATATAAACGAGTAATTACAGATGGTGAGGAAGGCTTAGTTATCGACCCAAGGAATATAGATCAACTTTCGGGTGCAATGGCAAGGATTTACCAGGATAAAGAACTTAGGATGAAGATGAGAGCAAAAGGGCTTGTAACAGCACAGCAATATGACATGAGGAATGTTGTTAATCAAGCAGTTGAATACTATATAGAAGTAGCCTCAAATTTGAAATAAGAACCTGAGGGACAAAACTTAAATCTTGCAAATCGTTAAATACGGCGCAAGCCAGACGTGGCCTTCGCGCATCATAAATTGGTCTGCTTCCTGCGGTCCCCACGAACCGGGTTTATAGAGTGCCAAAGGCGGTTTGCCGGCATCCCAGGCTTCTCTTATCGGGTCAATAACTTTCCACGAGGCGCCGACTTCGCCGATAAAAAGCGTCTGATCCCCTAAAATCACATCCATCAAAAGCCTCTCGTACGCTTCCGGCTGGGGAGTATCAAACGACCGCCTATAGCAAAATTCCATATCGACCGGCTCAAGCTGTGTTGTCATCCCCGGTTTTTTGGCAACAAGCCTAATACCGATTCCCTCTGCCGGTTTGATCTGGATGGTGATGTGGTTGGGTTGCGGGTTTTGCCAGAAATTTTCAAACACCTTATGTTTTTTCTCTTTGAATGAATATATAATCGAGGCGACATCGCCTGCTAATTTTTTACCTGTCCTTATATAAATCGGCACATTTTGCCACCTCTTATTTTCAAGGAATAACTTAACCAAAGCGTAAGTTTCCGCCTGCGATTTCGGGTCGACATTTTCTTCATTTCGATAACCTTCGTATTGGGCCCGAACAGTGTATTTTTCAACATCGCCTTTTTCTATTTTTTTAATACTTTGGATAATTTCAATTCTTCTTTTTCTAAAATCTTCATGGCCGAAACTCTGCGGTTCTTCCATCGTGGCAATTGCCAAAAGCTGGAAAAGGTGGTTTTGGACGACATCGCGCAAAGCTCCTGTTTTTTCATAAAAAGCGCCTCTTTTTCCGATACCGCCGTATTCCGTAAAAGTAATTTGGATATTGTCGACATATTCGCTGTTTAAAACCGGCTCAAAAATTTCATTGCCGAAGCGGAATGCTAGGATATTCTGAACCGTCTCTTTGCCCAAAAAATGATCGATCCTGAAAATTTGCTCCTTTTCAAAAAACCGGGCAATTTGTGCATTTAGTCTTTGAGCGGAGGCAAAATCATAGCCAAAAGGTTTTTCGATAACCACCCTTGATTTGTTTTTGTGAACAAGACAGCCAAAATTTAATTTATTTTTACCGATATTTTCAAAAGCGTTTTCATAAATTGTCGGGGCGACGGCAAGATAAATTATTGCCTTAATACAGCTTTTTGTCTCTTTTTCAATTTCAAAAAGCCTGCGTGCAATTTTATCCAGGTTTTTGTTTTCGGCAACGTCTGAGGGAATGAATTCTATTTTTTGGCAAAAATACTGCCATTTTTCGGAATCCTGGGGTTTTACCGTTTCTTTTAGACTATTTTGAAATTGCAAAGTTGAATGTTTGGTTCGGGAAGCTGCAATTATCTTGAGTTTTTCGGGTAGGAGACCGGATTTGTGAAGTGCAAATAGGGCAGGGAAGAGTTTTCTTCTGGAAAGGTCGCCTGTTGCGCCAAAGATAACAAAAACAGTCGCCTGTTTCTTGATTTTTTCAATGTCTTTAGGCAAAGCCATTTTTAATGCTAAATGTCAAACGACCAACGGCTAACGCCGGATTTTAATGCGTTAGTCTTATTGCACGTAATAATTGTACAACAATGAGTTTAGAAAAAAATTTGGACGGAGTCAGAATAGCCGCTTTGGGGAGAGCGGACTTCAAGGGTTCCAAAATCATCTGCAGGGTTTTCAAAAATTATTGAGGCTTCAAACGGACAGAGTGTTGAGTCAAAACAGGCTGAAGCGTAAGATGTCCCCAAAATTTTCCCGCTTGCGTCTTTAATTTCGACAATTACGGATTCTTCGGGCACATTGGCAAGTCCTTTGATTTTAACAGGTGACGATACCTGTGATTTGCCGTTTGGCGTGGTAATCTCAACTCCCAAATTTACCGAAGCCGTGTCTGCGCCTGCCTGCGGCTGGACGTTTGGAACATTACCGTTTGTTGACTCACCTAAAGTGGACGGAAAATTAGAAATAGGACTTGGTGCAGGAGACGGAGTCACTTGCGTTAGGACTTTTTGTTTCTGCCAGGCCCAATAAATTCCTGCCGATCCTATTGCGACCAGGATAATTATTACCAAAGCAACAATCAGGTTGTTTCGCATAGAGCGTCCCAAAATTTACCACAATAGAAACTCAAGGTCAAATCAGCGGGGTTTAATGGGGAAGGCGGCAAAGTTTACAACAGTCGAAATTAACCAGAGTAAAAAGGCACCGATTAATGCGGGAAGAAAACCGTGAACTTCAAACCCGGGGACAATAAAAGCGGTTGTTCTGATCAAAAAGGCATTGATTACAAAAGTAAAAAGCCCCAAAGTCAGGATATTAATTGGTAAAGTTAAAATCACGATAACCGGTTTAATAAAAGCATTGATGATTCCCAAGACGAGCGCAACGATTAAGGCAGTCACAAAAGAATTAACATTAAACCCCGGCAGATATTGGGAGATTAAAAGAATAGTTAAAGCCGAAAGAACCCAATTTGCCAAAATTGCCATTTTCAAAGTTGAGTATAACATTAGTGTGAAGTATGACAACTTATGGTGTAAAATATAGTCGATGGAGCAGTCTGAAGCTAATCCACCCCAAGAGCAACTGGAGGGTCTAGCTCTGGATTCTTTGAAGGCCAGAAGCCTTACTGTTCTTGCTCAAGTCAAAAACGAGGTTCAAGAGGAAAAGGTAGACAAAAAAACGCCTATAACAGATAGAGCCGTTGAAAATTTTCATTTTATTGAAAGACTTAGGCAAATGCCTCCAGTCCAGGTTTTCCTCGAAAGAACAGACGCTGTTGTGGGTCTTTTTGAAGCAGGAATTTTTGATAGGACCTTAATGGAGGTTGACAGGCTAGGTACTCGCGTATCTTATATGAATACACACGGAAGCTTTGAATGGGCACGTGATAAGACAAGATTAGTTTCAGTGCAATTTTTGAATGAAACATGGGAACGAGGTGGGCGTAATTGGATTAAAAAGTTGGGAAGCGTGCGAAAAATTGATATTATTGAAAAATTTGAAAAAACGATTCATCATCCAGTAGCTTACGGCCCAAGCCGCTTCAGGCCCTTGTAGTTAGGTCTTTTGTAGAAATTTTTGTGGAATATCTGCTGTAGTGATAAAAGCCGCGATGTAACTTCTTTCTGTTTGCAGCGATGCCCATCTTGAATAATTTTCCCAAATCGGCTAAAATACAACCGCTTTAAAAACTGAATAAGAGGACTTGTTTCTCGCAAGCTCGAAATAAAAGAACTTGTTTTTATAAGTCCTCAAGTGATGCTAGAACTGTCCTGATCCGCCAGCTGGCGGAGAAGGACAAGCGCGCAAATACTTCCTGCGCAAATCTACTTTCTCTCAGGATCTGAGGGAATTCGCAAAACATGCGAAATTTGCAGCTGTAACCAAACAGCGATGAAGGGTAGATTAAGCATCCGACAACCCGACAATATAGCGACGGGTGCCAAGGAAGCGTTATTATTTCTGTCCTTTTGACTTAAATACGCATTAGTAAACCTCTTGGCCGTGGCCGGAGGTTTTTTGTTTTCCCCATGTTCGCTTCTTGTGCGTTTTGACGCGCATTTTTTGGCCCCTCTCGGTGGATTGTTATGAAAGAAATTGAGAGGAGCATTGTGAACAAGCGCGAAAAATTGCCAAGAGAGTTTTATATCTCAGGGGCCATCTGGTCGACGGTTACGATTGGTGCATTGGTCGGACTTTTGATTCATTCGACAAAAGCTGCAGAGAGAGAATATCAAGACCAGAATTTTGGATTTTCGCCGCGAGTTGAGAGACTTGCTGATGAAATCCCCGGTAGATTACTTGTAGAGATAGAACCTGAAGAAAACCAGAGGCAGGCTGAACCCAGAGTCGAGTTCAAAAACAAAAACATTCCGCTTGAAAAAAGCCGGCTTGTACAATCTGAGGTTATGGAGATAGTTGAAAATAATCCTCAGGTTTTTTCAAAACAAGACGTAGCTGATATCGAAATGTATTATCCGATTTACAAAGCGGCCGGGGATAAATTTAATGTTGACTGGTATCTTTTATGGATTGTTCATCAAAAGGAATCGACAGTATCACGTAACCCCAATGCTTTTAATGGTTCTAACGGTTATGCCGGTGCGATGCAGAGAAATCCATATTTTTATCCGGAAGAAACAGTTGACGGAGCATCAGAAGGTTTAGAATATCTGGCAGAGTTGCCTCAGAGACATCCGACTGACTCGAGGGAAATTGCATTTGCGGCTTGGAAAATAAGCAGGGATAGAGAGGTTGTTCAGAACAGAGGGGGAAGTCAGCCCTTGCTTTCAGCTCTCCAAGCGTATGGTGATGATGGCGAGGCATATAAAAGATGGCAGACGTATAATGGCCTCAAGCCAATTTTTAGCTAAAATTAACTAAGCTCCCTTATTAATGTTACAGGTTTGCAGAGTTTGCAATGTGTAGTCTGTTTTTGATAAAATTATAGGTCTTAAAATAAGAACATCTCGCACATGCCAATAAAACTGGATAGAAAAAGCATTTTTAAATTAATAAGGAGAATTGTTTTTAACAAAAAGTTTGCAATTGCCCTTGTGCTTCTTGTTGTAATTTACACTGTTGGTAACCGCGGAGCCCGGAAAGAAGCACTCATTGAGATGCAGAGAGCTCAGGTCGAAGATATTAAAAAAATTGTAACGGCTACCGGTATTATCCGGTCACAGTCAGAAGCAAACTTAAAATTCCAAACATCCGGCAAAGTTGCCTATATCAGTGCAAAACAGGGAGACTATGTTAAAAAAGGTCAGTTAATTGCAAGACTCGATACAGCGGATCTTCAAAAGAGGCTAAAGGCGGATCTTAACTTATATTTCAAAGAACGGCTCGATTTTGAGGATGTCAAGGATTCCCAGCCGGGCGGTCCCGCTTCAGAAGAGCTTGAAAGGATAGCCCAACGGGCTCAAGCCGATCTTGATAATTCGGTGATCGATGTCGAACTTCGGGACTTGGCTATTAAATATTCCAACCTTTATTCGCCGATTGAGGGATATATCACCCAGAACCCGCAGGTTTTGTTAGGAAGCAACGTTCTGGCAACCGAAACAATAGCCGCCGTTGCCGACCTGAATAATTTAGAATTTATTGCCGAGATTGATGAGGTTGATATTGGGCAAATAAAAGAAAATCAGACGGCAATAATCAGCCTTGACGCCTTTGCCGATCGCCAAATCGAAGCAAACGTTAAAACAATTTCAAAAAAAGCCATCGTCACTTCGACCCAGTCTACCGTTTTTGAAGTTATTTTTGATCTGCCCAAAGGCCAAGATTTTCTTCTTGGGATGAACGGAACAATCGAAGTTCAAATAGAGAAAAAAGACGATGTTCTTTCAATTCCGGTTCAGGCCTTAATCGACGAAAAACATGTCTGGGTAAAAGAAAATAATACTTATTCTGAAAAAGAAGCCGCAACTGGCCTCGAATCAGATGAGCATGTAGAAATAATTTCAGGAATCGGCGGTGGAGAAGAGGTTGTTATTTCGGGTTTTGAGGAAGTTACAAAGGCAAGCCTTTTTCAAAAACTTTTCTCGAAACTGTTGTGAATGTTCTTATCAGCGCAAAAAATCTAACCAAAAAGTACGGGGAGGCGCCAAACGAAACCATCGCTTTGGAAAATGTCTCAGTTGAAATTAAAAACGGAGAATTTACGGCAATTATTGGGCCCTCCGGTTCCGGAAAATCAACTTTAATGCACATAATGGGCTGTCTTGATAAGCCCACAGAAGGAGAGTATTTTTTCAGGGGTAGGGAAGTTTCCAAACTTTCCGACAACTCCCTTGCCGAAATCAGAAATAAACAAATAGGCTTTGTGTTTCAATTCTTCAACTTACTACCCAGAACTTCGGCTGCCAAAAATGCCGAGCTGCCGCTTTTGTACGCCGGTGTGGACAAAGAAGAAAGGCACAAAAAAGCCTTAAAACTTCTCTCAAGCCTTGGTCTTTCGCAAAGGATTAACTCAACTCCAGGGCAGCTTTCCGGCGGCGAACAGCAAAGAGTTGCAATTGCGCGGGCGCTTATTAATAACCCTTCCGTAATTTTTGCCGACGAACCCACAGGCAATGTCGACACCAAAACTTCCAGAGAAATTATGAAAATTTTTCAAAGTTTAAACAAAAAGGGGAATACGATTATTGTAATTACGCACGATCCTGAAGTTGCAAATTACGCTTCAAGAATAATCACTGTTCGGGACGGCAAAGTTGAAAGTGACAAAAAAATGAAAAGGAGAAAATAGTTAATGGATTTTTCCGAAATTTTTGTTTCGGCTTTTGAAGCTATAAGAATTAATAAAGTCAGGTCGGCTTTAACCTCTTTGGGAATAATTATCGGCGTTGCTTCGGTAATTCTTCTGATTTCCCTTGGTACAGGTCTGCAAAAATCAATAACTTCCCAGTTTGAAAGACTAGGTACTAACACTCTTTACGTTATGCCCGGAAACATCGGAGAGGGTGCAGGGTTTGCCGGCGGCGGGGGACTTCAGACAAACAAGCTAAAATTTTCGGATGCAGATTTAATTGAAAGAAACGTTGACAATATCACCTCTGTTTCAAATGGCGTTGAAAGTATCACGTCTGTTGAATATCGGGGAGAAAAAAGAAACGGTGTTATTTTTCTGGGAGTAGATGCCGAGTTTTGGGCAACTGGTGCCTATAAGCTTGATTCCGGGCGTTTTTTCTCAAAGGCAGAAGATAGCAGTGCAAAGCGGGTTGTTGTTGTTGGCAAAACAATTGTTGAAAAACTTTTTGCCGGTCAGGATCCATTAGGAAAACAATTAACAGTAAGGGGCAAAAGATATCAGGTGATTGGGGTATTGGAAGAGCTAGGTTCGGTTGTAGGGCAAGACCAGGACAATATTGTCATAATCCCCGCAGAAACGGCCAATTTACAAATAGGATTTGACAGACCTACCTGGATTTTAATAAGTGCGGCATCAAGTGATGCAATTCCGGAAATTCAAAGCGATGTTACGGAGCTTTTGGGAAAAAGGCTGGCAGACGATGAATTTTCGGTTCTCACCAGTGAGGAAAGCCTTGATATCGCAGAAACTATTCTTGGAGTTGTTCAGGGGGTTTTTGTGGGGATTGCCGCAATTTCCTTGCTTGTAGGCGGGATCGGTATTTCCAACATAATGCTGGTTTCGGTGACGGAAAGAACTCGCGAGATTGGCCTTCGGAAAGCAATCGGCGCCAAAAATTCCGATATTCTCATCCAGTTTTTAATAGAAGCGGTAATTCTTTCCCTGACAGGCGGGTTGATTGGCTTAACACTGGCAACTGCGGCCAGTTTTGCTGTGAGAGTATTTATTCCGGCAACTGTGACAGTCGAGGCGGTAATTCTGGCAATAGGCTTTTCTATTCTTGTGGGGACGGTTTTTGGTGTTTTTCCGGCTTTCCGTGCATCAAAACTTGAACCTATTGAGGCATTACGTTCCGAATAATGCCAGTTTGTTTAGGCAACGAGCTTGCTTTGCTGAGAAGCTAAAAGTGTTTCTTCTAAAATTTGTTTCGCAAGCTCTTCGTCTTCCGGGCTTAAAGTAGGCAATGGTACATACATTCTGTCAACGTCTTCCCGTAAAAATTCGAGAGCAGTTTGTATACTTTCGGCAGGGAATTTTTCCTCAGACGGTAGAATAAAAACGTATTGTCCCTGACCGTTCGTAAATGTAATCCATTTTTTATCTTTTGGCCCCCTTCTTAGTCTCTGGCCGATTTGGGTCAAAAGCCAGTTATAGAGCCGAATGGATTTTCCATATGCGGTCGTTGGATCAAACAAATCTCTAATTTCGGAATCCTTAAAGTCTCCGACTATTCTTTTGGCTACGACTGATTTGTATCTTGGGATCTGGTCTTTTCTCTCTCTTTCCTTAACTGACTTTTTATTAGTTTTGAGGGTTTTTATATAATCGGGTTGAACCAGAATTGAATATTCTTCACCGTCAACGATGTAAGGTATAAGAAAGTCCGGCTTGGCAATATAGTTGTAATTAGGCTCATCTTTTACAAGGCTGTCGAATCTTTCAACAATAATCCTTTGGGCCATACTTTTGACTGTTTCTTCTGATGCAGAATGACCGGATGGAAGCAGAAAATTTCCTTCTTGGTCCATGACATGCTGTAGCGCCAGGGCAGGCAGCTTGAATTTTTGAGCAACTTCATCCCAGAGGGGTATCAAACGTTGTTTAATGAGCCATCTTTCCAGTGGTGGATCTTCCGGTCTAAGAGGCGGCTTTTCTGTGAATCTTTCTCTATGACGCTCGAGTAATTCAAGATAGTCAGCCTTTCTGCTTGGATAGGCTGTTGGGAGATGCTGGCCAAATACTTTGTGCAAGTCCCACTCAGGGTATAGTTCTTGTGGAAAACAATAATCCGCTCTGTTTCCGTAAATAAATTCCCCGGGTACTATAAAGTAGTCTAATGTGGTTCCTATTGCAAGATTTGCATTAAATATTCCTTTTGACTCAACGCCATTCTGCTCATAAATAATCTTTTCAATCTGGGAAAAAGTTATTATTCTTGGGGGTCTCAGTTTCCTCTCCAGCTCAGGAGGCTCACCGACGGGCTCCGGTGCCGTCCACGTGTTGCCTACATCAACGAATGCAAGCTGATTTTTCGGAATCCTTTCCATAAACAGAGGATTATACTCTGTTTTGCAGTTCTTTTCTACTTTGCCTTTACCTGAACCAGTTGGAAATAGTTGCCGTCAACGTCTGCAAAAGTTGCAATGTAACCGTAACCCTCAACGTGATAAATATCCTGAACTTTTTTGGCTTTGGCCGTTGTTAATCTTTTTGCCTCTTTTTTGATATTATCAACCTCCAAATTAAAAATAATTCTTTCCGGATTTTTATTTTTGCCTTTGACTTTTGAATGGTCCATGATGCCAAGCTCAGGTCCTTTGCCGATTTTAAAACCGAAATAATTTTCGTCGCCTTCGCCCATTTCCGCCTCCATTGTTTGTTTAAGTCCGACAACTTCACGGTAAAATTTGGCCAGTTTTTTGGCATTTTCGGAGAATAACAAGATTGATTCGATTCCTCGTATCATTTTTTTACGTCACCTCCTTTCGGAAAGATGAGTTTAACTTATGGATTTTCAAAAAACAATAGAGAAATGCTGCCTTCAAATCAGTTTTTCGTATAATGGTAAAGGTGATGAATCAGCAAATAAAAAGGTGCGGTTGGGTAGGCGATGATCCTTTGATGATTCTTTACCACGACAGGGAATGGGGAGTGCCTTTACACGATGACAATAAACTTTTTGAATTTTTGATTTTAGACTGCTTCCAGGCCGGGCTTTCATGGAGGACTATTTTGAAAAAGAGATTTAATTTTAGGCGGGCATTTGCCCAATTTGATCCTGCCAAAATCGCCAGGTACAGGGAAGATGAAACCAAAAGACTTTTGGCAAATCCGGGGATTGTCAGAAACCACTCAAAGATTCTGGCAACAATTACAAACGCCCGGAAATTTTTGGAAATTCAAAGAGAATTTTTCTCATTTGATAAATATATTTGGAACTTTGTCAACCAAAAGCCGATTGTGCATGAATTTAAAAAAACTACGGATTTGCCCGCTCGTTCTGAAGAATCGGACAAAATGAGCGAGGATTTAAAAAGACGCGGTTTTAAGTTCGTTGGCTCTACAATCTGCTACGCATTTATGCAGGCTGCGGGTTTGGTCAACGACCATATTGTTGATTGTTTTCGATATCGGGAAATTTCCTAATGTCTCCTGAGTTTAAAATAGACCCAAAAGTTAAGACAAAAAATACTTTTAGAAATGAATATCCCCAAGTCGGTGTTTTTGCCGATGGGAATGGGGTTGTAATCGGCACGATCCCGCCCAACTCTAAAAACCCTCATCGGGTAATGGTGCGGTTTGGAAAAGATGGACTGTTGAACATTCTTCCGAAAGATCTTAAAATCGTTGATTCCCAATAATATCTCGTTTAAGCCAGATAATATTGTGGGAAACGTTTTTGCCATATACTCAGTAGGCTTAAATTGCCGCTTATTAGACCATCTACTCCGGCATCAAGAACTTCGACCGCTTGATCGGATTTTTTGACTACTGCGGCCAATACTTTTGCTCCGGTTTCATGAATTTTTTCGACTGTTTCTGTTTGCGCGAATCCAACATTCAGGGAGACGCCCTTTCTCCTGAAGCGCTTCTGCTGATTTAAAAACAGTTCGACTTCTTCAAGGTTAGCGATTGTGTAGAAAAGATTATCGTCCTTTTCTGTTTTCTGGTAAATTCTATCAAGAACACGCCAGTCAACTGCAAAATAGTCTGCTTCAAGTCCATTATTTTCGACAGCCCTGAGTACATTATCGGCTAAATTAAAAGAATCTTCTTTAATCTCCAAAAAGAGTTTTTGATTTGCGGGTTTTATTTGCTGCACTAGTTCGTCAAAGTAGGGAATTGTTCCGGAAAATCCGAAGATTCTTCTGCCTTCATTCAATGCTAAAGCAAAATAGTCTTTGCTGTGCATAATGACCAACCTGCCAAGAGGTTGTCTGACGTCGGCTTCGACAAAATCAACGCCGGCTTCGATGGACATGTTAAATCGTCCAAAATTGTCAGCGCCGTTATGGGCAATAGTTACAGGTCTATATTGCAGAAGTTTTTGGCGTGTTTCATCGTCAATTTTTTCGATAAAACCAAAGGGTTCAGTGTCAGCAAATAGTAGCTTTTCCGCTTTTGTCGCGGTATATGCCGCTGTTGCGGCTAACGCTCCATGGACTGATCCTCTTATCAGGTCGCGCCGGTTTATACGCAGGTTAAAAAGCGGCTGCCGAATTATCGGTGTTCTCTCTGACATTTTTCACGCAAATTGTATCAATAATCTCCCTCAACTCAAAGTTTAAATCGTGCCCTTGATGGAGGACAAACAAATCGGGTAGTATCTTCTTGTGAAGTTCAGCCTGAATTTTGAATCTCCAAAGCCGAAGTTTTCAAAACTCCACAAAGATTTCATCGGTTTTATTATTTTATTTGCGTTTGTTGCGTTTGCTTTAACTTTTTTGGCGGTTACGCTGGATTTTAAGATTAAACGGGAAGTTTCCGGCAGGCAGACCGAAAACATAGCAAGCCAGGAGGAAGACAGTCCGCAAAGTCCAAGTCCAAAGCCAAAACTTCCGGGTAAGCCCCAAACTCAATTTGTCCAGAAAAGCGGCCATCCCTTGTGCAAAGGAATAACCGAACCTTGGAAGCTGGTTCCTGATCCCGAAAAAGAGGGCCAATATATTATTTGCAATAGTCAGACGGGTAGCCAGATGGCAACCGCGGACGAGTTGAATTCCGTCTTAAACAATTACCGTGTTGCACACGGGCTTAATGCGCTTAGAATTGACGGGACTTTGTGCGCGATAGCGGGGGAGCGGGCCCGTGAAATTTCTACAAACTTTTCCCACGACGGTTTTGAGGCGGCTGTAGAGCGCCATGGTCTGCAAAAGTCCGCTGGAGAAAATATAGCCTCAGGTCCTTTGACTGCGGTTCAGTTCGTCGAATGGAGCTGGGATAAAAGTCCGGGGCACAAGGCAAATATGCTTGCCGGCTGGAATGAAGGGTGCGGAGGTGTATTTGACAGGTTTGCCGTTTATATCTTCGCGGGGTAATTTTTCTTAAAAAGCGCTGATTTTTGTCGGGAAATGAGTATTTTTCAGCGCAGATGTTAGCAAAACCGACAAATCCTAGTGTATTTGTACTATTTTTGGGATTTTTTTAAAAATTTTCGGAGAAAAGCTAAATTTGCTTATAAAAGAATTATACCAAAAAATCATGGAATCTGGGAAGAGGGTAATTTACATCAAACCTAACTTGATTGTGAGGTTTAAAATATAAGTGTGACAAAACAGGCAGACGAAGTTCTTGAAAATATTCAAAAGGCACAAAGACACACTTTTTTGCCGATTATCGGAAAAGATAAGGGCCAAGTCTTGGTAAGAATTGTCCAAAGCCAAAATCCCCAAAGAATTCTGGAAATCGGGACATTAGTTGGCTATTCTGCAATTTTGATGGCCAAACATTTGCCTCAAGGCGCAAAAATCGTAAGCATTGAAGTCGATAAAGACTCGGCAGGCCAGGCAAGAAAAAATATTTCTGAGGCGCAGCTTGAAGAAAAAATAGAATTGATAGTTGGCGATGCCAGACGCGAAATCAAAAAGCTCAAAGAAAAATTCGACGTTCTTTTTTTGGATGCTGCTAAAGAACAGTATTTGGAATATTTGAAACTTGCAGAGCCAAAACTGAAGGAAGGGGCAATAGTTGTTGCCGATAACGTCAAAATTTTCAAAGACGACATGGGTGATTTTTTGGAATATGTGCGCGAAAGCGGCAGATTCCGATCAGAAACCATTGATTTTGGTCAGGACGCGGTTGAGGTTGCGATCAAACTGGACCAGGAATTTTAGCCCCGCTTGTAATTTTCCAAAAAGCCAAACATAATTAAGAAGTTGTTAAAAATGGGTATTACTTTAACTAAAGTTACTTGGTATTCAAAGGTCGCGGCGGCAGTTTGCTTTATTGTTTTCCCACTTTTGGCTTTTAGATTTGGGACCTGGTATCAGGAGGTTGTTTCGGCAACCGATGTTGAATTTTCAGGAAATGAATACCAGGCGATAACCAGACATCTTGAACAGATTAAAACAACTCAACAATTAAATATCGCAGATTGCGCAATTTTGGTTGAGTTATCAAAAAGCGACCAAAAGGAGGAAGAGGCAAATTATTTTTCTAAAAACAAATTACAGACTAAAGTTTTAGAAACGAATTTTGTCGAGGTTAAATTTAAAAATTTCGACACTTTAAGTTTATGGAAGCAAAAGATCCAGGACGATAAAATAGGTCAAGTTTCATCTATAAATTCGAATTGCGATTAATTGAAGATAGAGTAGAAGATTTCTCCAATAAAATTGTTATTGACTGTCCCAGCAACCTAAATGTATCCGTGTTATTTTAATGATTTTGGGCTATTTTTGCCGATTTTCCCCCTTCGGTTTTTGTTCGGATTTTTTGTGGTACAATCAGATTGTCATGCAAAGAGGCATTGCAACCTTCACTTTAGATTACGGTAAATGTCCCAGATGGCTTTTTGAAAAAATGGTGAAGCTCGGCCGGGAAATGACCGAGGTTTTAGTCGATGAATATGGGGCCGACGAGTTTGTGAAACGAATCGGAGATCCGGTTTGGTTTCAGTCTTTGGGTACGGTTTTGGCATTTGACTGGAATGCTTCTGGCTTGACAACAATTTTAACAGCCGCTTTAAAAGAAGCAATCAAAGGGCAGGAAAAAGATTTGGGAATTATAATTTGCGGCGGCAAAGGCAAAACTTCCAGAAAAACTCCGGACGAGATAATCAGCTGGGGCGAAAGATTGGGTCTGGTCGAATCATCGGTCAAGAATTTAGTTTACAACAGCAGGATGTCTGCAAAAGTTGACAGCTCTTTGGTCCAGGACGGTTTCCAGATATATCACCATGCTTTTTTCTTCAGCATTAACAGGCGTCCTTCGACAGGCTCAGGACCTACGGCGTGGACGGTTGTCCAGCAGGGGATGAATACCGAAAATGTCACGGCCCGCAGATATCATTGGCACAGTGCAAATATCACAGATCTTGTTTGCGAGCCCCATTCCGGTATCGCTTCACAAGTGCGTAAAAACTCCGTTTTAAACTTAACTTCCAAAAAAAGCACAAAGACTCGAAAAGTAAGTACAGATCTGGTTTCATCTTCCTTTAATACCGTAATGCGCGATATCGAAATTTTACGCAAACATTCTTCAAATTTATCAAGGATGATTTCTATGAAAAAAGGCCAAGAAGTCTTGACGCTTTTGGAACTTGCAAATACCGAGTTTTCTTATCACCCGGTGGTTTTGGAAGATTTTTCAAAGAGTAAATATTTGGAAAAGATTTTACGGAAAGTAACAGAAGAAAAACCTAAAAACTATGAAGAGTTTTTAGCAACCGAAGGAGTAGGGCCAAAAACGGTAAGGGCCCTGAGCCTTGTTTCGGAGGTTATTTACGGCGCTAAGCCTTCGTATGAAGATCCGGCCAGATATTCTTTTGCCCACGGCGGCAAAGACGCCACGCCGTATCCGGTGGATCGGGTAACTTATGACCAGACACTCCATATTTTGTCAAACGCCGTCCGCAAATCAAAAATCAACACGGTTGAGAAAGATAAGGCGTTGAGAAGATTACAGGGTTCAACCATTTAGACTTGTTTTAAAAAAACAACTTTGTTATCCTACGACCTGCAAATGGCAATACGGCAGGAAATGGAAGTGGTAATGGAAAGGGCTGGGGATGGTTCGTGGCTTGCGCTTTGGGATTATCAGATCAGATTAGCGAAAGGCGAAACGACCGGCAATAGACTTGTCGACTATCTGTTTTTTTCTTCACACGGAGTCGAAGATTTCCACGAGAGGGAACAAAAATTAGAATCCATAATAAAAAAATTAGAAGAGCATGTAGGGGAAGAAATCCTAGTTGGTTATAGAGGAGCAGGTCATACAGGGCACAGGTATCCTGGAACATTTTTAGGCTCTTACGAGTATGATGAGTTCTATCTTGCACGCATAGTAAATACTCCCTACGAAGTCGAGATGAGAGTCTATAATGTTCCGGATTTTAAGGAAGACAAGAGTTGGGTCGATGGAAGAGAACGGGCATCCGCGGATCTCTTTTTACCAGTACGCGGTTATGTGATTATGAGCGGCAATATTGATAGAGAGGAAGGTTTCGTTAAGGAGCCGCTGACTTTCCCGGAATATGCAAGGACGCTGGCTATAGGCAAGGACGAGGTTCTGGTTTGGAGGGGAAGTGCACCGGGCCATGAGAAGTCTTATCAACGAATGTCGGAACAACTCAGAGAAGGTTTAGCTTCATTGTGATTTTCACCCAGTCTAGATTATTTAGTTTGAAAAAACCTCTCTTTCTCTTTGACGAAAGTAGTAAAATCATTTGCTATGGCAAAAGAGATTAAAAAAATTTACAGATCTAAGAAAAACAAAGTGTTTGCAGGGATCTGCGGGGGAGTCGGAGAATATTTTAATATCGACCCGGTTTTGGTTCGATTGATTTGGATTTTGGTTGTAGTCGCAACTGGCTTTTTCCCCGGAGTCTTAGCCTACATCATTGCCATTTTTAGTGTCCCCAAAAAACGATAAAACGAGGTCCGTCCTCGTTTTCACTCGTTTTCACAAAAAAGCCTAAATTCGTCTGTCCAGATTCAACTCCGCAACCCAATTTTTCCTAGGCTCATGTTTGCCAGCAAGAAATTGACTGAATAAATCCAGAGCTCTTTTCCTGTAATATTTTGTGAAATGTTCTCTTGAATATCCGAGCGTATGTGCAACAACATCAGTCGGCTTTTCTTCGAGGTAGTAAAGAACAATACTTTTTAGCAGAACTAAATCTGTTCCTTCTAGCTCCGCTTTCGCCATTTCACCAACCGTATCTTCTACGAGCTTTCCTATTGTTTCGTCTAGAGTTTCAGAACTTTCATTAAGAACTCTCTTTAGCGCGTCGGAAGGGTGTAATTTGGTGGGTAATCTACCGTTTCTATAAAATTTCAGCATTATCTCAACATCCTCAGTTGTCATTTCTAAGATTCTGTCGGGATTACTTTCTATTGATTCCGACACTTGCGCATTTTCTAGAGAAAAACTAAGTCTTGACAAGGAATTAGGAGAAGCAGGGATAAATAGCAGGACTTCCTCACCTGTTTTTTTGATTCTCCAATCAGTTGTATAAGCAAGATATCTAGCAATTGGATCTGACCCCGCAAGGTAGTCTTCTTCGTAAGTAAAATCCGCTTCGAGTACTGTTTTTTCTTCGTCCGGGATAAACAGATTACATTGTGCGGGGTTGTCTAGCTTAGCTAATCCATAGACACTTACGGAGGCAACCCAAAGGCCAAGTTTTTCCAACTCTTGAGGTGCGGCTCGATGTAATTTTTCCCCATACAGGAATAATCCGGTATTGCTTTTAAAGTCACGGTACTCACTGAACCTAGCACCCCAAATTCCTGCTTTCGCAACACCAGCGACAGTCCTTTTTTGCGAAAAGAATCCCTCATTATTCGATTCGAAATCAAGTGTTTCAGTTTGAGAAGCCAGTTGGACTGGGGGCGTTGTGATACTTTCAAGCATAGGGATTAAGTTTTATCGATTTACTCGATGGTTCCAAATTCTACCATCTTTTTTTCAAAAGGTAAAAAATTGAAAAGGAGGCAAGAACCAAAACCATCCCCGGAATAAAAAATAAAGCCATTGATTGTTTCTTGACCGCACTGGTTGCCGTGAAGAAAATAATTGAAATCAAAGACCATGGAATAATTGAGACAACATAAAACTT
>Ga0209431_10001113_pt1 | contig 22284 bp, 20 predicted proteins | sample RifCSP13_3_FD_184021 | JGI IMG/M metagenome (GOLD analysis project Ga0209431, IMG submission 184021) | Soil microbial communities from Rifle, Colorado - Rifle CSP2_sed 13_3 (SPAdes) (version 2) | ecosystem: Environmental > Terrestrial > Deep subsurface > Rock core/Sediment | place: Rifle...
GGCGAGCGTCATGGTCGAAGGCCATCCTGGCAGCGCTCATCCTCTTCGCCCTGGCCTTGGCCGCCACGCAAAGCCCGTTCGCCAAGTAGCCCCTGCTCGCTTCTTCGCCGGCCACACGGACTGATCGGGTTGACATCCCCTGCCCGGCTGGGTCAAGGGAGGGCATTCATCGAAACTCCAGGCGAGATAACAACTTGTTCACGGCGGAGCAGGGCGCTGCCCGCCACCGCACACCCGCGCGGGACCCTCCGATTGACTCCCCCCCATGCGCCCCTTATAATCCGCCGCGCATCTCATAAGACGCACACGCGAGGTCCTGCCGATCCATGAGCTCCGACTCCGCCCCAGAAGTCTTCGACATCACATTCGTCGGCGCCGGCCCGACCGGATTGTTCGGTGCCTTCTACGCCGGCCTACGCGAAATGTCAGTCAAGATCATCGACGCCCTGCCTCAGGCCGGCGGCCAACTCATCGCTCTGTATCCCGAGAAGATGATCTACGACTCCCCCGGTTTCCCCGGAATCGTCTCGAAGGACCTGGTCACCAACCTGGTCACACAGGCCGGGCAATGGAACCCCATCTACGCCCTCGGCCAGCGCGCTCTCAATCTCACCCGACGCTCCCTCCCCGGCGGCCCCGCTGAGGCGCAGTGCTGGGAGATCGAGACCGACAAGGAAAAACACCTTACCCGGACCGTGATGCTTTCAGCCGGGATCGGAGCATTTCAGCCGGTCACCTTGAAAGAGGGCGGGGCCGACCGCTTTGAAGGCAAGGGCGTTGTCTACATGGCTCGCGACTTGAACGAATATGCCGGTCGAAACGTGCTAATCGTGGGCGGAGGCGATAGCGCCGTCGACTGGGCCCTGGCCCTCGAGTCGATCGCCGCTCACGTGACCCTGATCCACCGGCGCGAGGGTTTTCGGGCGCATGACTCATCGGTCAACGCGCTGAAGGCCTCCAGCGTCGATGTGCGGATCTTCTACGAGCTGCGTGAGATTCAAGGCGATGATCGAGTCGAGCGTGCCGTCATCTTCGACAACCGGACACAGGAAGACACCGTCTTGCTGGTAGACGACTTGATTCTGGCGCTGGGTTTCAAGGCGGACCTGGGGCCGATTCGCGAGTGGGGGCTGGAGACCATCGGCCGGCGCTACATCAAGGTGAACCAGCGGATGGAGACCAATCTCCCCGCGGTTTTCGCCGCCGGGGACATTGCCCTACAAGAGGATCAGGATCCGCTCAACTTGATCGTCATCGGCTTCGGGCAGGTGACGGTGGCGGTCAACTACGCGTACACCCTGATCAAACCGGGTGGCAAGGTATTTCCCGGTCACTCCAGCGAGAAAATGGCCGGAAAGGCCGTCCCCAGATAGCAGCCGGACACGCCCGCGCGCACGGTTGATGCGGTGTTTCTCTCCCCGCTCCCTGCCTGCCTGCACCCGTAGCGAAGCGTAGGGTGTCCTTGCGTTCTTCAAGGGCACCCTCCCTCGGCGCAGGATCACCAGGGCCGCCGAGGACGGCGGGAGCGATGTTGTTCGGTCTTGGATGAGTTGGCTGGATCAGGGGTTGAGCTTGGTCTCGGGTGTTGTCGGCTTCCGCCGCCCGCGCGGCAGGTAGAGGATGAGCCCTGTCAGGCTCAAGACAACCCCGGTCATCAGTCCGGCAACCTGGATCGGCCCGAAATAGACCCTGGGTAGTGGGTGAGAGCCGATCCCCAGGAAGTCCGCCAGGGATGCGGCCAATGCCACCACGTATCCGGTGGCGACGAGCCTGACCCCGATCTCCGATCGCAGAGAGTGCTTGCGCCCATTCCGGACGATGCGTGCCGCGCCGTAGGCGCCCAGCAGCACGACCGCCAGACCAGTCAGCCACACCCCCATCTGGACGAAACCTACGACCGGGCTTCGATCCAGGCCGAAGAAACCCGGATGGATGCCCAGAATGAAGATGAACGATCCGAGCAGGACCATGAAGGAGAGCCCGGAGGCGGTTCGGATCTGTCGACGGCTGAGATCGCTGGGTGGATTCACTCACGTCCCCGAAGGTAACGCCCAACGGAGCATGCCAAGCCAGTTCTCCCCCAGAATGCCCTGAATCTCGGACGCCCCGTACCCCCAAGAAGTCAGGCTATCGCCAATTAACCGCAGGTCGGCCACGCTGTCAAGTCCCTCCGGCGTCCGGCTAAGGCCGAACCCGCCGTCGAAGTCGCTTCCCAGGCCAACGTGTCGGGCATCGCCGACGAGCTGGCAGACGTGGTCGATGTGGGCGGCCACGTGCTCCAAGTTGATCCCCTCCCGGCCATTGCCTGACCGCCATGTCCCTTTGAGAAACCGGTTGTACGGTACGATGCCGATGACACCATCCCGTTCGGCAATCTCCCGGATCGCCTCATCACCAAGGTGCCGGTCGGGTTTCTCGCTCCCATCCAGAAGAGCCCGACAGTTGCTGTGAGAGGCGATCAGCGTGCCGGGATAGCACTCCAAGGCTTGAAATACGGCCTCTTCCGCCATATGGCTCAGGTCCAGGATCATCCCCAGCCCGCCCATGACTTCCAACAGTTCCCGCCCCTCGGGCGACAGCGGCCCCGGTTCGCTCGTCCCTCCGCTGTAGCGCGTTCCGGTCCAGGCCAACCCGACCATTCGAAGCCCGTCGGCATACCAGTTCACCAGATCGTCCGGCTCGCGTATCCCATCGGCGCCCTCCATCAGCAGGACAAGACCCAGGTGAGGCTCGGCTGGTGGGTCCCCTTCCCAACTCGCCAGCACGGCTTCCAGCTGGTCGCGATCGGTCACGGGGCGGAATTTGTCGGTGTGCTCGTCGAAGAGCCTTTCGTACGCGTCCAGGTTAGCTCGATAGAGGCGATGGGCCTCTTCGGCGCTCGCATAGCACAAAGTCTCCCACGGCCCGACCCTGCGTCGCGCTGGTGCGGCGAACAATGTGGCAAAGACGACGCCCACTCTCCCCCCGACCCATTCTGGCCATCCAAGGAGAGTCTGTCCGTTGTGCTGTTCGGCGTCACTCCCTTCTTCGATCCGCCTCGTTTCGGAGACGGCGCGGGTGTAGTCTCGCCCGAAGGTGAGGATGTTCCAGGCGATGTCCTCGTGCGCGTCGACGACGATCATGCAGCGTCCCGGAAACCGGCTAGCGTCTGAGACCAGAGGTCGTCGCCGACGGCGAGGCTGAAAGGAACGTAGAGCGTGAGCCTGTCAGCCAGGCCGTCATAGCGCGAGCGGAGGGTCGCGCCCAGACGAGGCAGGGGTGCGACGACGGCGAAAGTCTCCAGGATCTCATCGGTGATGAGACGCGACATTTCCCCCCACGCCTGCCGGCGCGCCAGGCCGCTCAACTCGTCGGCGACCTCGCCCCACCCGTGGATCGCCATGACCGGACGGTAGGAGGGCGTCGAAGCGTAGAAGGCGATCTGCGAGCGAACGAAGGCTGCTCGGTCGGCATCCTCGACAAACATCGCCGTCGCCGAAAGCTCGATCTCGCCCGGATCTCGGCCGCCCATCGTGGCTCCTTCCTCGATCGACGGGCGGACGACTTCCCTCAAGTAACGAACCGAATGGTAAGGATGGACGTGAAAACCGTTTGCCAACTCCCCGGCGAGACGGCACAGGCCGCGGTTGACCCCGGCGATGTAGATCGGGATGTCGGGATCGGAGATGGGTCCGGGGTTGAAAAAGGGAGTCATCAGCCTCAGATTGAAATGCTCTCCGCGGTAATTCAGCCGATCGCCTGACTGCCAGCAGGCCCACACGGCCCGCATCGCCTCGATCATCTCCCTCAGGAACCCGACGGGAGAATCAGGCCAGGACATGCCGAAGCGGCGTTCGATATGCGCCTGCACTTGCGTGCCCAATCCCAGGATAAGCCGGCCGCCTGAGGCGTGTGCCAGGTCCCATGCCGTGTGGGCCAGGACTGTTGGACTTCGCGCAAATGCAATCGCTACCGCCGTGCCGAATTGGATCTGCTGTGTGTGGGCGGCGATGAGCGCCAGTGGCAGGAAAGGGTCGTGTTGTGTTTCGCTGGTCCAGACGGCGTCGAAACCGAGCGCCTCAGCTGCCCGCGCCAGGTCAGGCACCTCAGTGAGCGTCGTGGGAGCGATGCTGGCGTCGAATTTCATCAGGAGAATGAGGTCCGTTGGAAGGTGAGAGTGGAGGGAACCCTGCCGCGTCCATGATACACCCTAACCCCGATGTGTCTGACCTGACGAGGGCACGTGGAACGTTCCCGGCCCAGGATGCCGGGAGCAGCATTCCATGCGGGTCAGTCTGGGGCCTCGAACGCCTGAATGACTTCACGCCAGCGTTGCGGGACGGGGACCGAGGCTGTACGGTGGTAGTCGTAGGTCACTTGGACCGTCCGCCCGGTAGCCATGACTTGACCGGTGTCCTGATCCTCGATGCTGTAGCGGAATTCAATGCTCTTGGTCCCGATCCTGGCTGTGCGTACACCGATTCGCAGCCGCTGAGTCAGCTGGATAGGCGCCTTGTAGGTGCAGCTGGCCTCAGCCAGGATGATGCCGATCGCTCGGAAGTCTCGGCCGTCCCACAGACCGAGATGTTGCAGGTACTTGACGCGCCCCTGTTCCATATAGGTGAAGTAGCGGGCATTGTTGACGTGCCCCTGAGCATCGATATCTCCATAGCGGACCTCTAGCGGAAGATAGAAGCGGAAAGCCAGGATTCCGCCATCGGCGTCGGGGGTGGCATCGGCGCTCACTCAACTTCCTCCAGTCCACATGCGTGCCTGTCGACCCTCGACGGTCCTGCCACCGGGGCCGTGTTTCACCCAGGGCCCGGCAGAAGCGCTCGCCACCAGGGGATAGCGACGACGGTGGCCAGCGTGCCCAGGGTGTACATCACCGCCGCCCGGCGGTGTTTCGTCTGGTCGTCCGGAGCATTGCGGGCGCGGCGGCTGCCGAGGTGAGCCAGGATCAGGGCAAGCAACATCAAAGGGATGTGTTCGATGAGGAAGAAACGCAAGTGGGGGGCTTGCATCGCCGCGCCCATTCCGACCAGCATGTTCTGAACCAGTGGGCCGATAAAAGCCAGGATTACCCAACAGGACCTGGATGTCAAAGACAATCGAGAAGACTAGGCCCGCCTGGCGGTCCAATCCGGACCATGGTCTACCTCGCACCCAGCCGCTGTAGCCGCGGAACAACGCCCACCCGGCGAGTAGCAACACAACCCCGCGGAGCAGACTGTGAAGGCCAAGGACGGCGGCGTACATTTCGATCCTCCTGCCTCTCGGGTGAAAGGACGCCGGTCGAATAGATCGTCCCCCATGTCCGAGCCGCGATCATTATACGTGAGCCGGGATCGGTGGATTCCGGCTTGTGTGGGGATATCGACCTCGCACACCATAGACGAATGGACATGGGGTTCTTCGGGCGGGCAGACCGCACAACCGAACTCACACAAGCTGACTTTGCGAGAGGTTTTCGGACCGCTTCCGGCGGAACGGGAATGTTCCGGGGAAGGGGTAGACAAAGCCAAAAATGGGTGCTATCATCTTTTTCCGTAGGACGCGCGTGAGTTCTGTCTGGAAGTCGAAAGACCACGGCCTGAGCTCTAGCAGCTCGGGCCGGTTTGGTAGCCCGACCTTTGGGTGAACCCGACCGCCGAAGAACGAAACAAGCGCCTAACGCTTGGGAGAAGTTGGAGATAACCCTCGGCCTGGGCGACAAGAGACCCACGTGCGACGAGGGCCTTCACTCTGACTGAGCAAGTCAATACCGTATGCCATAAGGAGGCAAGGAAAGAAATGACAGAACGCGCTGTCGGTACAGTCAAGTGGTTCAACAGCGGGAAGGGCTACGGCTTCATCGAGCGTGAAGGCGGCCCGGACGTATTCGTCCACTTCACCGCAATCCAGGCGGACGGTTTCCGGACCCTGGAAGAGGGCCAGCGGGTGGAGTTCTCCATCGAGCAGGGGCCGAAAGGACTTCAGGCGGCCAACGTCGTCATCGTCTAGAACCCCCTAACTGCCCAAAATGCAGCCCCGCCGAACGGCGGGGCTGCTGTATTTACCCTACGTGTGTCCTCACCCTCTTCTGACGTAGCCGGTCTAGCGGACTCGCGCGCCCGGCGCGAGCTCGCCGTCCGGTTGAAGCAGTCGCATCGAGCCGTCGGCGTCGACGGCTGCCAGGACCAGCACCTCGGACATCCGATTGGCGATCTGCTTCGGAGGGAAATTGGTCACCGCGACGACGAGCCGTCCTTGCAGCTCACCCGCGGCATAGTCCGGTTTGATGGCCGCCGACGAGCGTCGGATGCCCAGACGAGGACCAAAGTCGATCGTCATGATGTAGGAGGGTCGGCGGGCCTCAACGAACTCCTCAACGGCGGTCACCCGCCCAATGTGCATCTCAATCCGATCGAAGTCTTCCCAGGAGACTGTGGTCATTCCGGCTCACGCAGTCCGCTGCCAGGCGAGCTCAACGCAGGTTGGCGACGAGGTCACCGAACTCGCGCCGTACACTGCCATTCTCATCGACCTTCATCACAAGCATGGTAATCCGCTTCCAGGCGCCACCCTGAAAGACCATGAAGCGCACCTCGCCGCCAGCCTGGCCGTCAAGACGAACGAGCGGGTCATAGATCGAGGGCCGGATCACACGTTGAACGCGATCCCCGGCTTTCCTGAGAATCCCATCAAACTGCCGCCGGGTGACGACCGGCACCAGATCAAGCCAGTCGCTGGCCTTGGAAGCCGACTTGGTCGCCCACAACTCGCTGATAAACACCGCATACTCGAAGAGCCCGAGGGGGCTAGTCTCGTAGCCCAAGAAAGCGTAGAGCGTGTCTATTTCGACCCGGCGTAGTTCGCCGCTGCCGCGCATGGATATCAAACGATCGCGAGCCATGGCTGTCAACGCCAGCGGCGGCCCAGAATCGGGGTGCGGATCGGCCCGCCGGGCGTAGGGCCAGATCCAGCCCGAGGACAAACCACCGACGGGAAGATAGTCGAGCATGTAGCCTCGGCGTAGCGCGACTTTCGTGAACAAACGCAGCAGGTGGTTTACATCGTCCGGTCGGTGATAGCGCGCCCACGCTTTGCGGAATCGCTCAACCCCATCAAACAGCCGCTCCGCCTGATAGCCGGGGACCTTCTGTTCTCGTGTGAGGGACTCCATTTCTTTCTCTCTCCCTCGCCGTGCGAGCGCCGATCCGGAGCTTGTGTTGCGAGGATGGCGGAGGCGATCTTCAGGCGTGCCGCAGCAAGGGGGGTCTCGCGGGTCGACGGCCCGCTGCGGCGCTTGGCGAAACCAACCGGGTGGGGCTCGGCACGACCATCGAGGGTCGGAGTGCGAGGCTCATGGACCGCCGGGATTCCGTCGACCGATCGGGTCAGCTAGAGTCTGCCGTCGGCTCGCCGTAGAGGCTCCGGTGAACGGCACTGAGAGCGCGTACTTGTTCCTCCGCATGGTAGGAGGAACGGACCAATGGCCCGCTCTCCACCCAACGGAAACCGATCTCCAGACCGAAGCCCTTGAGTTCCCTGAAGTCTTCGGGAGTGTAGTAGTGCTCAACTGGCAGGTGGCGCTTCGAGGGTTGGAGATACTGCCCCAGCGTCAGGATATCGACACCCCACGAACGCAGATAGTGCATTACCTCTTTCACCTCTTCCGGGGTTTCTCCCAGACCGACCATGATGCCCGTCTTCGTCAGCACTTCCCCGTCGAGGCGTTTGGCGTTGGAAAGGGTGGCTTTCGCCCATTCGAAACGGTCTTGTGGCTGAACCTTCCTGAATAAGCGCGGGACCGTTTCGACGTTGTGATTCAGGATTTCGGGCCGAGCGTCCATCACGATCTTGAGGGCCTCGACAGAGCCCTTGAAGTCCGGGATCAGGACCTCGATCGAGCAGCCCGGTTGAAGTTCGCGGATCCGGCGGATCACCATGGCAAAGACCGGCGCGCCACCATCCGGGCGTTCATCCCGATTGACGCTGGTGATCACGGCGTGGCGCAGCCCCATCCGCTGGACGGCGCGGGCGACACGCTCCGGCTCGAGCCAGTCGAGCGCTGCCGGACGCCCCGTTTTGATGTCGCAAAATCCGCACGAACGGGTGCATACATCACCCATCATCAAGAAGGTCGCTGTGCCCGATCCCCAGCACTCTCCGATATTGGGGCACATTGCTTCTTCGCAGACGGTGTGCAACGCCTTTGAGCGCATCATCGTCCGCAGCCGTTCGTAGGTCTCGCCGGTCGGCGCACGGACTTTGATCCAGTCCGGCCGTCGCTCCGGGCGGACAGTAAGAGTCGCTGCTTGGCCAGTTCGTATGGGTCGATCCCTCGTCGCCATCTCGAACCTTCCTCGGAAGGATTCTACCCTACTTCCATCTGCGGGGCTCGCGTGCGCCCGAGGCAGCAGGTTTCTTGCTCGATTAGGTGCCCCCTGGCATGTTCACGGCACACGGGTAGGATTGCCGGGTTCTCCTTTGGCTTGCCAAGGTACAGCAGGAGGCCGGGACACAAGGTCGGGAGGCTGTATACTTCAACCCCGAAACTGCGGATCGATCACCCGGGCGCCTCCGCCGATCCGCACGTCATGTCGCACGGCCAGCCAGTGAGACGCGTCATTGTCGGATCCCGTCCCAATCTCTTCCTCCTTGGTCAGCGCCCGAGATCTGCGCGTCCGCGAGCTCCGAGGATCACGCTGGCTCGGCGCCGGCCTGTGCGCGCTATCGGCTGCCGGCTACTCCGGCTTGCCGATCCTGGCCAAGCTGGCTTTTGCGGCAGGCTTGAGCATTTCCGGGATGCTCAGCGTCCGGTTCGGCGGGGCCGCCGTCCTCATCTTGGGGTTCCTGGTCCTCACCCGGCGTAGGCAGGTGTATCCCGGGCGGCGGGCCGCCCTGGCGCTCCTTGGTCTCGGCCTGATGTATGGTGTGCAGGCAGCCATGTTTTTCTCCGGGTTGCGAAGGATCCCGGCTTCGGTAAGTTCCGTCCTTCTATACATCTATCCGGCGATCGTTACCTTGCTCGCCTGGCGGATCTACCACTCACGTCCACGCAAGGCGGAGATCGGGGCGATCGGGCTGGGTCTGTTGGGCGTGTTGCTGACCGTCCGGCCTTGGGGGCTGGCAGGACTCGAGGGGGCCCCAGGCTTGGATCTTGTCGGGGCGGCCCTCGTCGTAGGCGCGGCCGTGTCTTACTCGGTCTATATCTTGCTCAGCGCGATCATGGTGAAACGAACGGGGCCTCTGGTCAGCACGGGATGGATCACTGCCGGGGCAGGCATGTTCTTCGCCGTCGTCGGGGCTGCCACAAATACCCTTACCTGGCACCTCCCAGCTTACGGTGGCTGGCTCCTACTCGGGATGATCCTGTTCAATACCATCCTCCCGCTCGTGGCGTTCTTGGCCGGCCTCGACCGCGTCGGGGCGGCCGCGGCTTCGCTTATCAGCACCCTTGAGCCCGTATTCACTGTACTGCTTGCATCCGCGTTTCTGGCCGAGCGCCTCGAAGGCATCGAGATCGTTGGCGGTGTGATGGTCTTGTCGGCGGCGATCCTGGTGAACCTCCCGGGCGTCCGCCTGGAAAGACAGACAGAGGACGGGCAGCGCCCTCAGGCTCGTCCTCCTGCGGTGTGACACACTTCACAAGCAAACTTCCGTTTTAGCCTGGCGGTCTGCTCTCCCTTGAGCTATTGTCAGACATTTGGCCGGCCCGGCCTGGGAGACCTGCTCTGACCATGACCCAAGACATTCGGATCGACGCCCTCCTTCCGGCGGAGATGGCCAAGCGGGCCGAGTACATCGGTGTCCGTAAGGCCGAGATGCCTTTGTTGACAACCCTCGTGCTGGCAGTCCTCGCCGGCGGTTTCATCAGCATGGGGGCGGTTTTCGCGACCACGGTGTCGGCCGGAACCAGCGGCGTGCTTCCTTACGGGGTCTCCAGACTACTGACCGGTGTCGTGTTCTGCCTCGGGTTGATCCTGGTCGTGGTCGGGGGCGCCGAGCTCTTTACCGGCAACATCTTGATCGTGATGGCCTGGGCCAGCGGAAAAATCTCGACAGTTGCCTTGTTACGAAACTGGGGGGTGGTCTATGTCGGGAACTTCATCGGATCGGTCGGCACGGCATTCCTGATGTATTTCAGTGGCCAGTACGAGTTCGGGGGCGGCGCTGTCGGGGGGAGCGCTCTGAGCATCGCCACCGCCAAAGTCAATCTGGGGTTCGTGAATGCGCTTGCCTTAGGCATTCTGTGCAATGCCCTTGTCTGTCTGGCGATCTGGATGAGCTTTAGCGCCCGAAGCACGATCGACAAAATCGCCGTCATCGTCTTCCCGATCACCGCGTTCGTCGCCGCAGGGTTCGAGCACAGCGTCGCCAACATGTACTTCGTCCCGATCGGTCTACTGGTCAAGACGCTCGATCCGGCTTTCGTTTTGGGCACCGGGCTTGACCTCTCCCGATTGACCTTGGGCAATTTCCTCGTCAACAACCTGGTCCCAGTGACGCTGGGGAACGTCATCGGTGGATCGCTGCTGGTGGCCGTGGTTTACTGGTTCGTGTTCCTCCGCCCTGCCGAAGAGTAAGTCTAGCCCACAGGATGCATCTCATGAGAGCTTTCGTTCTGATCAACGTCCGTACGGGGGAAATGAAACAAGTGATCCGTCAGCTGCGAGGAGTGCAGGGCGTGGTCGAGGCGAATATGACCTTCGGTCCGTATGACGCAATCGCGATCATCGAGGCAGAAGATGTCAATGCCCTTGGGACGATGCTCTCGACCAGGGTCCAGCCAATCCCGGGAATCACTCAGACATTGACCTGTTTGGCCGTGGACGTCTAGGCCGATCCGGCCCGTTCCCCGGCTCGATCACTCGACCCGTTTGACCACGACCATCGTCAGGTCGTCGAATGGCGGGGTCCCGGCGGTGAAGGCATTGACGTCGCGCTCGATCGACTCCACGATCTGGGCCGCTCCCTGGCCGCCGCTCTTGCGCAGGACGTTCTTCAACCGATCCCAGCCATAGAAATCGTCCCTGCGGTCGATGGCATCCACCAACCCATCGGTGTAGAGCAAAAGCGTGTCCCCCTTGCGCATCTCCACCCGCGCCTCGGTAAAGCGCCCCTCTTCCTGAATTCCCAGGGGCAGCCCGCCTTTGTTGAGCATGACAACGTCATTCTCAGAAGCCCGCAAGTGGAGCGGAGGGGTGTGGCCAGCGCCGATGCACATCAGGACACTTGACCCCGGATCCAGCCCGGCGTAGAACAGCGTCACGAACATCCCGCTGCTCGAGTCGGCACTGATCAACCGATTGGCCTGCTCGAGGCCGGCCAAGGGTGATCCCCCACCCGTCAGGCTGGCGCGCACGGTCGTTCGCGCCAGGGCCATGAAAAAGGCCGCCGGTACGCCTTTGTCCGTCACGTCCCCGATGACGATCCCCCATTGACCGTCTGCGCGATGGATGAAGTCGTAAAAGTCGCCGCCAACCTCACGCGCGGCCCGCCAAATCGCGGCGAGTTCGAATCCGGGGACCTTCGGTGAATCGAGAGGCATCAGGCTCGTCTGAACCTGCCGGGCCACCTCGAGCTCGCGCTCTAAGCGGGCCTGTTCGATAGCCGCCCGATGGAGCCGGGCATTCTCGATCGACACCGCCGCCGTGTTGGCCACAGCCTGAAGAAGGTCAAGGTCCTCCGTCCCGAAGATCCCTGCCTGCACGCGATTGTCCACGTAGACCAGTCCGATATAACGGCCCTGAACCAGGAGCGGGACGCACATGATCGAGCGCAGCTTGAGCGACATCACGCTGGTCCGCTCGGCCAGCCAGTCCTCGCTTTGTGCGTCGCTCGTCATGACGGCCTTGCCGGTTTCAGCGACCCGCTCGATGACGCCACGACTGACTTCAAATTCGGGAGCCTCAATCGTCTTCTGATCGATCCCCCGGGCCACCCTGAAGTCGAGGCTCGGGCTCGCATCTCCCAGCATGAGGAACCCGCGTTCGGCGCGGGTCACCCCCACCACCTGATCGATCACGGCGTTCAAGATGACATCTAGATCGAGGGTCGAACCGAGGGCCTGAGATACGCGGTACAGCGTCTCGAGGCGCCCGGGCTTGCCTTGTGACATGAGAGGCGAACGTCCTTTGACGATCGGGGTACCCGCCGCCTCGTACTATATCATGAGGAAACGGTGGAGGTCGGTCGCACGCGAGCGGCCGCGCGAACTCAAGAGGACGGCTCGGGATAGATAACCCGGAGGTGATCGACGAGGTAGCTAGGATCGGGGTTGCGGAGCGCTTCTCCGTCAGCCGCCATGACCACGCTCACCCTTCCGGCGCCGTCGGTGTAAACCATCCACAAGACATCCACCGGAGGATTCAAACACTGGAGTTCGGTCTGAAGTGCCAGCACGCCGGGGAGGAAACTCTCGGAAGTCTGCCCCGGGTTGGAGTCCTCCCACTGTGCCCACACGTTCGCCCCATCCTGGTCGATGACGAGGTAAAAGTCGACGTTCGGCCCGGCGGGCGCGAATTGCGTGCGCAGTCCTTCTAGAGCCATGCCCCAGTCGCACGCGTCTGCAGGCGGCACGTCCGGACCGGGATGCTCCACCGGGGACTGGAGCGCCGCCGAGGAGACAACATGCCCCTTGAGCGTAGCCATCTCATCCTCGGTTAGATCGGATCCCGAGGGAATGTCTTCCATCCCGATACCGCCGACGAACCAGGCATTGTATCGGCTGTCGACAATCGTCATCGTGATCTGCTCGAATGACACCCTGACGCACGGGTGATCATTAGCGAGGAGATGACTGAGTCTGGCAGCCAACTCTGTCGCTTGAGCGTGGTTAGCTTCCACCTCATCTGCAGCCGGAGCCGAATTGAGATCCGGGTAGACCACCCAGAGGTTCAGATAGCGGACTGCAAGGAGTTGGTTATGGAGCAAGGACACCTGGGAGTAGGGGATGTCGTCTTTGAGCTGCGACAAGAGGTTATTCGGCTCACATCGTGAAGCCCCCCCGACTTCGACCGTGGCGGGTGCGGCGGGCGTCGAAACCGGCCCAACGGTCGGCGTCTGCGACTGCTCCGAACGTGCGCCGCAAGCGGTCAGCAGGACAGCCAGCAACACCATCAGGCTTATCGGCGATTTCGCCATCGATCGGTTGCTCATTCGGGAGGCGGGCTGGCGGCATTATCACCGAGGCTCCGTGAGGGGTCAAGAGGCGGTGTCAGACGCGGTCGGATCCGGGGAGAGACGCAACTCCCCCACCAAACATGGGCCACTGGGCTGACAGGATCTATTGCGGTGGCTCGTGGAGTTCAGGGCTGCCTTCAGCCCTGAGGTCGGATGAGCGCCTCGAGCAGTCGAAGCGTGAGCGCCTTGATTTCCCCTCCGCCCGTGCCGACCGGGCCGACGCATGCCGGGCATCCGTCAGAGCATGCACAGCGTTCGACCAGCTCGCGCGTGCCATCCAGGAGCTCTGCGTGGAGCACGTACAACCGCTCAGATAAGCCCATCCCATCCGGGACCTGGTCGTACAGGGTGATGGTCGGCCCGCCGGTATCCTTCGACCGTAGCTCGGTCTGTGATCCCAGGTCGCGTGGGTCGCACATCAAGTACAAGGGAGCAATGTTGCTCAGGGCATAGGCCAGGCCGGCCAGCGCCGACCGCGTGCCTCGGGTAGTCTCAGCCCGGTGGTGACAGGTCGAACACAGGGTGATCAGGTTGTCGAGGGAATTCGCCAGACGATCGTTGCGGTTCTCGCCGGCCGCGTACCCGAACTCTCGGAAAGGACGCAGGTGGTGGACATCGTGGCCACGGCCGTCCCTCTCCGGAGCACCGCACTGCTGACAGCGGAAGCCATCGCGTGCGCGCGCGGCGGCGCGCGCCTCGGGCCAGTCGGGGCCGTAGTCGTTGGGGGCGATGAGGATGCCCGCCGCCTCCAGATCCGCTACGACCTCGGGGGCGATCCATAGCCAGTAGGCGGTCGTCTCAAAAGAACGAGGCGGCAAATCAATCGTGCCATAACCCAGAGTCTCATGGGTGTATCGTTTCACCTTGCGGAACGACGTAGCCTGCGCCGTGACAAGCACGCGGCCATGCGCCCGTCGCACCGTCCAGTGCTCATCCGCATCGTAGACTTCGATCTGCCTCAGGTCGACCGACTCAGCCGCCTCCGTGTAGTAATCGATATCGGCCGGCTCGACCGTGGCTAGCGCGTTTTCCCAATCCAACGCGGTGACCAGGAAGGACCGACCCTCGTGGAGGTAGGCCGCCCCGGCGTGGAGCAAGACCGGAGCCGTCGCCCGATCGACCTCGCCGATGACCTCGGGCCGGCCAGCGCCGACATCCTGGATGACGATCGTGTCGTCGCTGCTGGCCCTCAGGGAAACGCCCTCGGCCGGATACGAGTCTCCGACCCATCGAATGGCGTCATTCGACCGATGAAGTTCGCCGTCCTCGGCCAGCAAGTCAAGAAGGGTGGCAGCCTCTGGACTGGCGCCGAACCCCTCGCCCGGCTGAAATGGCAGCTCAAATGCCGCACAGCGCAGGTGCCGTACCAGCAACGCCAGGTTGTCCGGATTCACCAGCCCCATCTCCGGCGATCGATCGAAGAGATAGGCCGGATGGGCCGCCACAAACTGGTCCAGCGGGCTGGCGGAAGCGACGAGCACAGCCGCCGACATCTCGCTCCGCCGCCCTGCTCGCCCCGCCTGCTGCCACAGGCTCGCGATCGTGCCCGGGTAGCCGGCCAGGATGGCCGCGCCGAGCTGTCCGATGTCCACCCCCAGTTCGAGCGCCGTCGTCGCCACTACGCCTCGGACCGTTCCATCTCTCAACCCGCGTTCGATCTCCCGCCTCTCCAACGGCAAGTAGCCGCCCCGATACCCCCTGATCGACGTCGCCTCTCCGCCGGCCCGCTCGTAGGCATCCCGCACGTAACCCAGGAGCACCTCAGTCGTCCGCCGCGAGCGGGCGAAGACGACTGTTTGCACGCCTGCTTCGAGAAACTGCCCGGCCAAGCGCGAGGCCTCCAGGGTGTATGCCCGCCGAAGACCCAGGGCAGGGTCGATCTCGGGCGGGTTGTAGATTAGAACGTGTTTCTCGGCTCGAGGCGAACCGTCCAGATCGACCGGGATCAGGCGAACCGGGGCCTCAATCAGGCGCTCAGCCAGTTCTTTGGGATTGGCGATCGTGGCCGAAGTGAGGATGAAATGCGGCTCTGAGCCGTAGAAGCGGCAAATCCGGCGCATCCGCCGAAGCAAATTGGCGACGTTGGATCCGAAGATGCCGCGATAGATGTGCATCTCGTCCAGCACAATCCACTTCAGGTGTTCAAACGTCGTCGCCCAGCGAGGATGATGCGGAAGAATCCCGGTGTGAAACATGTCGGGGTTGGTGATCAGAACCCTGGCCTCTTCTCGAATCTGCCGTCGCCGGGCGGACGGTGTGTCGCCGTCGTAAGTCGCAACCCTTGTCGCCTCGGCCGCGCCGAGTGCCCCGAGCAGATCAGCCAACACCGCTGCCTGATCCTGGGCGAGCGCCTTAGTCGGAAACAGATAGATGGCCCGCGCTTCCGGATCGGAGAGCAAGTCGTTCAGCACCGGCAGGTTGTAGCACAAGGTCTTGCCGGAGGCTGTGCCGGTGACCACAACCACGTTCTCACCGGCGAGGGCCGAGAGCACCGCCTCCGATTGATGCAGGTAGAGCGGCGAAGTCCCGAGATCTCGGAGCCCAGCGACTAGCCGCCGGTCCAAGCCCGGCGGCATCTCACCGTAGCGCGCCGGTCGAGCGTCGAGCTTCGACCACGCGCTTACGTTATGCCGGAACGATGTGTCGAGGCGGAGTCGTTCGAGGGCTTCTTCAATGGGCATAGCTGGCTGATTATAGTGGAATAGCCCCATCGTCCGGGGGCTAACCGAGTGCGACGGCCGAACCCGTCCATCGCTTTAGTCCTGTTAGGCACGCAAAGGAACGTTGACCTGCCAAGGCTGCGTGATACACTTCGGCTACCCCCTCCCCTACTAGGCCCACCACCACATTAGCCATAAGGGAAACTCCTATGACGACGCCCGCCGCCCAGATCGTTCAACAGAAGCTGGATCAGGCCGTTGCCCTACTCGATCGCCTGGGGATTGACTGCTGGCTGTGTTTCGCGCGCGAGACCAGTCTGATCCGAGAACCGGCGCTCGAACTGATCAACCCCTTCGGCGTCACCTGGGATTCTGCTTTTCTCGTTTGCCGTGACGGCCGCAGAATCGCCATCGTCGGTCGCTACGACGCCGGAATCGTCGAGGGGCTTGAGGCCTACACCGAAATCATCGGATACGATGAGTCCATCCGTCCTCATTTCACAGATGTCCTCCGCAGGATCAACCCGGAGAGGTTGGCCATCAACTTCTCCAAAGACGACGTGGCTGCCGACGGATTGACCGTCGGGATGCGGATGATGCTCGACGAGATCCTGGATGAGGCCGGCATCGGATCCGACCGGCTCATGTCGGCCGAGGGGTTGATCTCCAACCTGCGCGGCCTGAAATCTCCGGCCGAAGTGCGACTGATCCGGCGCGCGATCGCCACGACCGAGAGCCTGATGGCCGAGGTTGCAGCCGAGATCGTACCGGGCCGGACCGAGCGCGAGCTGGCGGGATTCTTACACCGACGGATGAAAGAGCGGGAACTCGAACCGGCGTGGGAATGGGAGATGGATCCGCTGGTGAATATCGGGCCGGATTCTCCTCCAGGGCACAGCCCGCCCTCGGATCACGCTGTCAGAGCCGGTTACCTGGTCCACTTCGACTTCGGAGTCAGGCAGGAAGGCTATTGTTCCGACTTGCAGCGTTTGTGGTACGTGCCCGAGCCCGGGCAAACGAACCTACCCGAGGACATGCTGCAGATATGGCAGCACACACGCGGCGCCCTCTTGACCGGAGCCGCTGCGATCAGGCCCGGCGTGCAGGGATGGGAAGTCGATCAAGCTGCTCGCAGCTACCTTACGGAACATGGGCTTCCCGAGTACCTGCACGCCTTCGGGCATAATCTTGGGCGGGCGGCTCACGACGGTGGGACCTTGCTCGGTCCTCGCTGGGAGCGCTACGGCAAAACGCCCTTTCGGGAGGTCCAGGCCGGGAACGTCTTCGCCATTGAACTCATGGCTCCCGTCCCCGGAAGAGGCTGGATCTCGCTCGAGGAGAACGTCTTGGTGACGGAGACTGGGGTGGAGTGGCTAAGCACGCCTCAGACCGAGCTCCTCATCGCCGGCGCCGGCGGCTAGCGATCACCGGCAGTGGGACGGGCGAAGCCACCGGCTGCCCAAGCGACAGCGGCCGTCCCGCCGATCCGCTCGTCCGTCTTCTGACACGCAGCGGGCCTGTCCAATGCCGGAGCTACCCGAACTCGAGGTCGTCTGTGAAGTCCTCTCGCGCCGGATCGCCGGCCGACGTATCGAGCGGGTTTCGGTCGCCGGCCGCGGCGGCCCGATCGTCGTACGCGACTTGACCGCCCGCGGCTTCGCTGAGACGCTCTCCGGAGCCGTCATCGAGTCGATCGAGCGGCGAGGCAAGTTCCTGCTGTTCAGTTTGCGCGGCGAAGACGTCCACCTTGTCGTCAACCCCAAATTGACCGGACGATTCCAACTCTGCCCACCGGGCGCCAAGAAGGCCGGGCCCGTCCATGTGACGTTCTTGTTTGACCAGCCGCCCGAGGAGCTTCGCTACATCGATCAGAAACGAATGGGGCAACTGTACCTGACTCAAACCCCGCAAGATGTCCCGACGTTCTCGGACATGGGGCCGGACGCTTTGGAAGTCACCCGGGAGGAGTTCAAGCAGCGCCTTCAGTCCTATCGAGGCGAGATCAAGGGCATCCTGACTAGGGGCGCTCTGGTTTCCGGCATCGGTAACGCCTACGCCGATGAAATCTTGTGGAACGCTCGCCTCCACCCGTACCGCAAACGCACCAGCCTATCCCTCGATGAAACTGAGGCCTTGTTCCATGCTCTGCGCACGACCCTTGTGGAGTCGACCGAACAGGTGCGCATTGCGATGAAGGAAGATATCCATCTGAAGCCGCGGGAGTTCTTCGCCGTGCACATGCGCGGCGGACAGGCGTGCCCGCGTTGCGGCACGACGATCTCCCTGGTCGGCGCCAATCAGCGCATCACCAATTTCTGCCGAGGATGCCAGCCGGGAGGGTTAATCCGAGGGATGTGAGACAGGGCCGGATAGCAGGTAGGACAAGATACCCCCACCGCAGGACATCGCCCCTGGTTGACAGCCCCCGACAGGCACCCTATCATGGGATTATCGTGATCCACCGGGTTATCACCTGACCCGGGACAGGCCGCCTCTGGGGGGCGACCTCGCATCGGTCGAAGGCCTTCGTGACCGAACATCTCAACCCTTACATCGCCGGGGCACCGGTCACAGACGCGCGGATGTTCTTCGGCCGAGAAGACGTGTTCGAGTGGATCGAGCACAGTCTCACCGGCCAGTACGCGGATCACATCCTGGTCATTCACGGCCAGCGACGGGTGGGCAAGACCTCCGTCCTCAGGCAGCTTCCAGCCCGCCTGCCCCCACGCTACATCCCCGTCTTCTTTGACTTCCAAGGGCGCACACATACCTCGCTCGACCGCTTTCTCTGGTGGCTTTCACGAGAGATCGTCCGCGTCCTCAAGCAGGATCACGCCCTGCTCATCCCTCTGCCTGAGAAGGAAGCTTTCACTCGGGATCCAGACTACCTTGAGAGTCAGTTCCTTCCCGGCCTCAGGCCACTCCTCGGCGACCACGTTCTGCTGCTGACCTTCGACGAATTCGACTGCCTGGAAGAAGCCGAAATTCGGGACACCTTGGGGCGGCCTCTCGTGGACTATCTCCGCCGACTGATGGGGCAGCCAGGGCTGAACTTCATCTTCTCCATCGGCTCATCGGGGCGCAAGCTCGAGAACATGCAGGCTTCCTACACCGAGTTCTTCAAGGCTGCCCTCTACAAGAAGGTCAGCTTCCTGCAAAGAGGGGATGCCCAGAGCCTGATCGCCAACCCCGTCCGCGGCGTTCTCGAGTACGAGGCAGCCGCGGTCGACGAGATCTTCAGGATCACATCCGGTCATCCCTATTTCACCCAACTGATCTGCCATGAGCTCTTCGCCCGCTGTCAGAAGGATGAAGCGCGGCGCGTCCGTCGGCAGGATGTCCTGGCCGTGCTGGACGACGTCGTCGAGCGTGGCACCGTCAACCTCAAGTTTGTCTGGGACGAGGCCTCGGACCTGGAGAAATGGTGCCTGGCCGGCCTGGCACATCTCGAAGGCGACGTGGATATCGGCTCGCTGGGCGAGTTCCTTGGGCGCCAGCGGGTTCGATTCGGCAACCCTGACCTGGAGAGCTCGCTGGTCCACCTTCGGGAGAAAGACGTCCTCACCTCAGACAACCGGTATGTCATCGACCTGTTGCGCCTGTGGTTGAAGGAGAACCGGCCCATTGAGCAAGTCCGCGAGGAGTTGACCGAGGTCAACCCCATTGCCAATCGCTACATTGAGATCGGCCTCGAGTACAAAGACAGCCGCCAGTTCGAGAGAGCGATCGAGAGCTTCCAGCAGGCGCTTGAGATCGACCCCGACAACCTTCAGGCCCTGGTCGGGGTGGCTCAGGTCCACTTGGATCAAAAGGCCTACGCTCAGGCCGTTGCCGGTTTCGAGAATGCCCTGGCGGTTGACGACGAAGATGTACCTGCCCGGTCCGGGCTGTGCGAGGCACACCTTGCCCTCGGTGACCTCGCCTCGGCCAAGGGCAAAGCCCGCGAGGCGATCCAATCGTACGAGCGTGTGCTGGCGATCAACACCGACCACACCGAGGCCCGCCAGCGGATGGCCGACATCTACCGTCAGCAGCTGAAAAGGCGCTGGTGGACCGAAGGGACGAAGAGGCGCTCAGCGCGTTCCGGCAGGCGCTGGGTTACACGCCGGAGGACGAGTCGCTCGAGGCGCGGGTCATAGAAGTGCAGGCTCAGAAGCGCGCCTCGGTGCTGGCGGCGCTGCGGGAACGCGTCGATCTTGCGCTTCGTCAGCAGCGCTGGGAGCAGGCCACAGGTGCTCTGGAAGAAGCCCTGGCGCTGGAGCCCGGCGATCCCGACCTGCTGGGCAAGCTGGGCGAGGCCCGTTCCGGATTACGAAAGAGCCAGCAGGCGGCCGCCCAAGCCCGGGCCAGCAGCTCTGAGAAGGCGGAGCGGTGGGACGACGCCGTGCAGGCCTGGGGCGAGTACCTAGCGCTCGAACCACCGGATCGGGCGGCCGCCCAGGTCGAGATCGCTCGGGTGGAGAAGGCCCGATCCGTGGCGCGGTCCTATTCGCAGGCCCGGACGGCGCTGACGAAGAGGGACTACGACAGCGCAGTCAGCCTGCTCAAAGCCATCGTGGTGGAGGATGAGGCATACAAGGACGCCTCGCGCTTGATGGCCCAGGCGATCGAGGCGCGCCGGGCGCGGCGCCGGTTATGGCGAAGCCACCGCCTGCGAGAGAAAGTCGCCAGCAGCCTTCGGGTGATCTCGGCCTCCGCCCATCGGGCAATAAGAGCCCGGAGGGTCCGACTCGGGTTTGGCATCGCCCTGGGCTTGGCACTGGTGGTTGGCGCCTCCGTGGCGATCATGGGCTACCTCCAGGGCAATCGCCTATCACCGGCACAAGTGCTGGCGGAATTGAGGACCACGAGGCCTACGGAGACCGTGCCCACAACCTTGGCACCTGCGCCCACTGTCACGCCGACACCCGCCCTCATCCTTGCCGTCGCCAGTACACCTACCCCGCCTGTTGCGCCGACACCTCGTCCGACGAGAACCGCCTCCCCTCAGCCCGAGTGGGTGACCGAGTTCGCTGAACCAATCCTTGAGGCTATTGCTGATCGCACTCCGAGTTTTCAGGACGACTTTGGCGCTGGATCCGCCGGTTGGAAGGAAGGTTATTGTCCAGGAAGCATGAAATACATTGAAGGAGAATTGGTTGTAACGGATTGCAGAGTCTTTCGCACCAATATTGACTGGCGCGATTTTGCCCTGGAAGTTGACGTGCGCTTCTTGGAAGGCACGATCTCAACCGCCGAGTGGTGGCTTCACTTCCGGGATCCAGGGGAGTCAAGCGGTCTCGACCATATCCTCACGTTGTCCGATAATGGCAATGTCCGCATCAGTCTCGCGAAAAGAACAGGGGGCCATGACAGTGCGGATTTTGATAATGTCGCACTGTCAAACAATCAGACCAACCACATTCTACTGATCGCCAAAGGAAACCGCTTTGCGTTTTACCTTAATGGCCAGCCTCTACACTATGCAGAAAGTGACGCCCTCCGTTTTGGCATGTCCTGGTTTGACGCAACCGGAGAAGTGGCGATGGACAATTTCAAGATCTGGGATATCTCAGACATCCCGGAGCTTCCTTAGCACCACCGAAGGGTCGCCGGCCTGCCCCGGACCGGCCTCGATGCAGGTGTCGCATGGCTGAGCTACCCAACCCCTTCACCTTCGGCAACCCGATCAAGGATCCGGCACGATTCATCGGCCGGCAGGCGGAAATCCGCCAGATCAGCGGCCGGCTTCTTTCCAGCGCCCACGAGAGCACCTCGATCGTGGGAGAGCGGCGGATGGGCAAGACCTCCTTGCTCTACCACCTCTCCCACCCCGAGGTTGCCGCAGGCCTGGGCCTCGCAGCCGATCGGTTCTGCATGGTCTATATCGATTTCCAGGGCCTGACGGACATCACCCCGGAACGCTTTTGGCAGCGGGTACTGGCCAAGATGGCTCGCACCGGCTGCGATGCGGAGTTGGCGGCAAGGTTTAGAGAGATGGCCGAGAAGGGTGGTCTGGACCTTTTCGATCTAGAGGATCTCTTCGCCGAGGTCGCCGATCGAGGACTCAACTTGGTGTTGCTGCTCGACGAATTCGAGTATGTCACCCAGAACCCAAACTTCGGCCCCGACTTTTTTGGAGGCTTGCGGGCCCTCGCCATCCATCAGAACCTGTCGCTCATTCCGGCCACCCGTCGCGAATTGGTGGACCTGTGCCACTCCGACGAAATCAAGGGCTCGCCCTTCTTTAATATCTTTGCCAACGTTGTGCTGCGGCCTTTCCCACGGGGCGACGTACAGGCTTTGATCGAGGGCAACCTGGCTGACGCCGGAGTCGCTTCCTCCCATGAAGAGAAGGGCTTCGTTCAGAAGTTAGGAGGTGGACACCCCTTCTTCCTGCAGATGGCGGGATACTATCTGGTGGAGGGGAAGGCGCAAGGCTTGGCGGGCGAGCCGTTGACAGCCTTCCTGGAGGCCCAATTCGCCGAGCAGGCCG
>Ga0209431_10001115_pt1 | contig 22279 bp, 22 predicted proteins | sample RifCSP13_3_FD_184021 | JGI IMG/M metagenome (GOLD analysis project Ga0209431, IMG submission 184021) | Soil microbial communities from Rifle, Colorado - Rifle CSP2_sed 13_3 (SPAdes) (version 2) | ecosystem: Environmental > Terrestrial > Deep subsurface > Rock core/Sediment | place: Rifle...
TGCCAATGCACAGCCTTCCAACCTTATCCTGCTCAGGAATGTCAATGTGGCGGCAGCCACAGACAATACCCGGATTGAGTTGAGATTCAACAGGACCCCAAATGAGAAGGGGATAACCTATCAGGGGGATTTTGTCCAGATTGAACTTCCGGATACCTATGTGGACCCGCCCAAACAATGGATCAACGTAGGGGATGACATCATCAGGAATATCTTTCTGTATCAATGGAATGATACCACGGTGAGGATGAGATTATTTACCCCCGGAAAGGCAGAGGACCTGAAGGATAAGTTAAGGTTCTCTCAGGAGGGAAAAAAAATATTCATCCAATACAACATTCCATTTGAGGGTGAAGCGTCCGCGAGTCCTGGGCTCACAAAGGATGATCAAAATACCCTCCCCGTTGACTCAGGGAGTGGGGGGAGGGACAGGGTGGGGATGGGAGTATCGGAGGGGCAGGGACAAACCGGAGGACTGAAGTCAGAGACGGGAGGAGGGGCTCTATTGCCTGCCGGGGCAGTCCTGGCAAGCCCTGTATCCGCGATTCCGGAGGGTTTGCCAGCCCCTGAGGAACAGCCACCTGCTCCTCAACCCTCCGCAGACATAAAACTCACTCAGAGTATGCCGGCAGATCAAAAGATATCCCTCGGGGGAGGGGCGCCCAATCTCTACGCCTCACTTTTAAAGATGGTGGCCGCCTTAGGCATCCTGATCGCCCTGTTGTTTGCCGCCCTCTATATAGTAAAGAGGGTGTTTGGGAAAAAGATGGGCATTGCAGGCCAGGATCAGTCAATCCGTGTCATCACAAGCGCCTATTTAGGGCCCAAGAAGTCTATTGCACTGGTAGATATCGCAGGGGAGAGGATTGTCGTGGGCATTACCCAGGATCATATCTCCATGCTTACAAAACTGGGTAAGGGCGGGGAGTTCAGGGAGATACTCCAGGAGCAGGTCTCCGTAGATGAGAAAGTGGAATTACAAGATGAATTATGGGAAAAGGTGTAACAGGTTAATAGGGCAGGTCCTGATGGCGGCCGGACTGACTTTTATTCCGTCCCTCTATTCCGCCCCGGTGGTCTGGGGGGCAGGGATGGAAGGGGGCGGAATGTCTTTGCCCAATATTAACATCAATATTGGCGGGAATGGAGAGACGGGCGGGACGGCCGTTACGGTCCAGATACTCTTTCTCCTGACCATACTCTCCCTGGCGCCTGCCATCATCATCATGGTGACATCCTTTACGAGGATTGCCGTAGTCCTGTCACTCCTGCGCCAGGCCCTGGGGACACAGCAGATCCCCCCCAATCAGGTATTGATCAGTCTATCGCTTTTCCTTACCTTTTTTATCATGGCCCCGGTGTGGAACAAGGTCAACAGTGAGGCCCTTCAACCCCTGATGACAAACCAGATCACACAGACGATTGCCTTTGAGAGGGCGGTTATTCCCATCAGGGAATTCATGGTGAAACAGGTGCGGGAGAAGGACCTCTCCCTCTTTATAGATATGGCCAGGATCAGTGAACCCAAAAACATGTCCGAAGTGCCGACCTATGTTATCATCCCGGCCTTCATGATCAGCGAGTTGAAGACAGCCTTTCAGATAGGATTCCTCCTCTATATCCCGTTTCTTGTTCTGGATATGGTAGTGGCCAGCGTCCTGATGTCCATGGGAATGCTCATGCTCCCTCCCATTGTCATATCGCTCCCATTCAAGATCATGCTGTTTGTGCTGGTGGACGGATGGTATTTAGTGGTCGGGTCTATTGTAAAGAGTTTTGGATAAGGAAGGAGAGCTTCAGATGACGCCGGAACTGGTGATGACCATAGGCAAGAGCGCCCTTGAGACCGTACTCCTGATCTCAGCCCCGATGTTGTTATTAAGCCTTGCGACCGGCCTGATGATCAGCATCTTTCAGGCGGTGACCCAGATCAACGAGGCGACATTGACCTTCGTCCCCAAGATCATAGTGACATTCCTGGCTCTCCTCATATTCTTTCCCTGGATGTTGCGGGTGATGTTAGGGTTTACGACAACGCTGTTTACGAATATACCGTCGTACATACATTAGCAGGAAGGATCGGCATGGGAATAGATTTTCAATCGTTTATACTGATATTTACGAGGGTGGTGTCTATGCTATTCGGCATCCCCATCATAGGGGCCAGGAACGTTCCCAAGGGGTTCAGGATCGGACTGGCCTTTTTTACCTCGATGATTTTGATGAATATCGTCAGGGTGGATACCTCTGGTTTGTCAACAGATCTTCTATCATTAGGAATGGCAATCGGCGGGGAATGTCTGATCGGTTTTACCATAGGCCTTATGGCTAAACTGGTATTCACGGCTGTAGAGATGGCCGGTGAGCTCATGGGATTTCAGATGGGGTTTGCGATCGTTAATGTCATTGATCCACAGACCAGCAGTCAGGTTCCGATCATCGGGCAATTTCAAACGATTCTGGCGACCCTGATCTTTCTCTCGATCAATGCCCATCACCAGTTTTTGACGGCCCTTGCCGGAAGCTTTGAGCTGGTCCCGCCGCTGCACGTTACTTTATCCGGAGAGCTGATAAACAAAATGGCAAGGCTTACCGGGGATATGTTTATCCTTGCCTTCAAGATCGGGGCCCCGGTGATCGTGGCATTGTTTATAACCAATATGGCGATGAGCATTATTGCAAAGACGATCCCCCAGATCAACATCCTGATTGTTGGATTTCCGCTGACGATTGCAGGGGGATTGCTTGTCATGAGCCTCTCACTCCCCCTTTTCGTCTATATGATGCAGAGGGTTTTTGAAAGAATGGGCGGGGATATGATGGGTGTCCTGACCACTATGGGAAGGTAGATAAGGGATGGCTGAACACGATTTTGATAAGACAGAACAGGCGACGCCCAAACGGCAGCAGGATGCCAGGGAAAAGGGGCAGGTCGCCAAAAGTCAGGAGATCCCGTCTGTTGCAGTATTGCTGATGGGTGCAGCGGTGCTCTATTTTATCTTCCCCAGGGTCTACTCAAACTTTCTGGATCTGACATCGAATATCCTCTCATCAAGCGGGACGATGCAGATCACGCAGGACAATATCTATCCTTTTGGGGCCGGGATACTGAAGCGGGTATTCTTCACGATCGTCCCATTCTTATTGATGGTTACCGTTGCAGGAGCGGCATCGAATATCCTCCAGATCGGTTTTATCTTCTCCCTGCAGTCCCTGGAAATCAAACTATCCCGGATCAATCCGGCAGAGGGGCTGAACAGGATATTCTCTCTCCACTCTATCGCAGATATGATCAAGGCCATCTTAAAGATTGCCATTATAGGATATACGGCCTACATACTGATCAGGCGGGAGTTTGGAAACTTTCCAACCCTGATGGATATGGATGTGGAGGCGATCCTGTCTTATATCGTCTGGCTGACGCTAAGGCTTGTGATCTGGACAGGCGCCATACTGGTCATGCTTGCAGCACTCGATTTTGGATTCCGAAAGTGGGAACATCAAAAAAGTCTCAGGATGACCAAGCAGGAGATCAAAGAAGAGTTCCGGCAGGCCGAAGGGGATCCCCTCATCAAGGCAAGGATCAGGAGTCTTCAGCGGGAGATGGCCAGAAAGCGCATGATGGCAGATGTCCCCAAGGCAGATGTCATCATCACAAACCCGACGCACCTTGCAGTGGCCATATCCTATAAAAACGGAGAGATGAGGGCCCCCAGGGTTGTTGCAAAGGGAGCCGGGATCATTGCGGAAAAGATCAGGGAGATTGCAAAGGCCAACGCGGTGGTGATTGTCGAGAACAAGCCATTGGCACAAACGCTCTATAAGATCGTTGAGATCGGTGAAGAGGTTCCAACAAATCTGTACAAGGCCGTAGCCGAGATCCTGGCGTATGTGTACCGGCTAAAGAGAAGGGTGTAGGCATCCATGGCAGGCGCAATGGCAGAGACAAGCAGAGGATTCATCGGGGTGCTGGCAAAGAATACAGATGCCCTTCTGGGTCTGCTGGTTCTGGGGATTGTTGTTGTCATGATTATGCCAATCCCCCCCCTGATGATGGATATGCTTTTATCCTTCAGCATCACCTTCTCGATCGTCATTATGCTGGTATCCATGTATATTCTGAAACCGATTGAATTTTCTGTATTTCCCTCTATCCTCCTCGTGGCCACCCTGGCAAGACTGTCTCTTAATGTCGCTTCGACAAGATTGATCCTGCTCAAAGGACATGAAGGAACAGATGCCGCGGGCAAGGTCATCAAGGCCTTCGGCAATTTTGTTGTGGGGGGAAACTATGCAGTCGGGATGATCCTGTTCGTGATCCTGGTTGTCATCAACTTTGTGGTGATTACAAAGGGCGCCGGCCGTATCGCAGAGGTTGCCGCCAGGTTTACCCTCGATGCAATGCCTGGCAAGCAGATGAGCATTGATGCGGATCTGAATGCAGGATTGATTGATGATACCGAAGCCCGGAGGCGCAGGCTGGCTGTTGCCCGCGAGGCTGAATTCTACGGGGCAATGGATGGCGCAAGTAAATTTGTAAGGGGGGATGCGGTTGCCGGGATCATCATCACCATTATTAATATCATCGGGGGACTGGTCATAGGGGTCCTTCAGCATGGCATGGGTCTTGGCGCCGCTGCACAGAATTATACGCTTCTGACAATCGGAGACGGACTGATAAGCCAGGTCCCGGCCCTCATTGTTTCTACAGCGGCGGGTATCATCGTGACCCGGGCCGCATCTGAATCCAATCTGGGGGCAGAGATATCCAAACAGATACTGGTTCATCCCAAGGCCATCGGGATCAGCGCTGCGATCATCTTCTTCCTTGCATTGATCCCGGGTCTCCCGCATCTGCCGTTTATTGCCTTTTCAATCGTGACAGCCATCGTGGCCTGGGCCGCCTATTATCTGAAGCAGAGAAGGGGGGCAGAGATGGGATGGGGCCCCGGGGCCGCACCTGTCAGGGAAGGCCGGGGGGGCAAAGGGGAGACAGAGGCACAGAAAAGTAAATCTAAAGACGAGGAGGGGGGTGTCCCTCTCCTGGATATCATGGAATTAAACCTGGGGTATGGCCTTATCCCGCTGGTGGATCCGGAACAAAAGGGGGAATTGGTTGATCGGATCAGGACAGTCCGGCACCAGTTTGCCACTGAGATGGGGATCGTCATACCCCCTGTTCACATCAAAGACAGTCTTCAGATCGATCCTAATAAATATTCCATTTTGATCAAGGGGGCTGAAGTTGCAGGTGGAGCGGCTATGGTAGACCGGTATCTTGCCCTTAATCCGGGGGGGGCGGATAAGGGCATCCAGGGGATTGCGACGAGGGAGCCGTCTTTCGGACTTCCTGCCTTATGGATCTTGCCGCAGGATAAAGAGAAGGCAGAGCTTACAGGTTTTACCGTTGTCGATCCGTCCACTATGATTGCAACCCATCTTACAGAGGTGATACGCTCCTATAGTCATGAGCTTATAGGGAGGCAGGAGATACAGGCTTTACTTGATGGCTTTGCCAAGCGTTATCCTAAGGTAGTTGAAGAGCTTGTTCCTAACCTCCTTTCCTTAGGCGTTGTTGTCAGGGTGCTGCAAAACCTGCTTAAGGAGAGGGTTGCCATCAGAGATCTCCTGACTATTCTCGAGACGCTGGCAGATTATGCCCCCACCACAAAAGACCCGGAGATTCTGACGGAGTATGTCCGCGCAAACCTGTCGAGGACGATTACCCGGCAGTATCAGAGTCAGTCTGAAAACAGTCTCCCGGTTGTTACCCTCGAATCATCTCTTGAGGAGAAGATAAGTTCTGCCGTGCGTCAGACTCCCCAGGGGATGTATCTTACCATGGAGCCCTGGATTGCCAAGGGCATGATAAACCAGATCAACGGCCTCATGGAAAATGCAACCCGACGGGGGGTGTATCCAGTTATTCTGACCACTCCATCGATCCGAAGTCCCCTGCGGAAGTTTTTAGAAAGGTTCATTCCCAGCGCTGTTGTGTTGTCGTCGAATGAGGTGTCGTCCGCAGTTAATATTCAACCTGTCGGTATAGTGAGGTATAGCGATGCAGATCAAAAAGTTTGAGGCCGTGGATATGCAGGAGGCATTAAGACTGATCAGAAATGATATTGGTCCTGATGCGGTCATATTGTCTACCAAAAAGGTGAAGAGGGGAGACGGTGTGTTCGGGATGTTTAGTCGTCAGATGGTGGAGGTCGTTGCCGCAAGGGATTATCCTGACAAGGGTCAGAGCAAGGGTCAGGGGACTGTTCCTTATTCTCCTGCGGATGCCTTTCCACAGAATAAGAGTTTAATGGAAGATATCCAAAAGATTAAGACGGATATCAGCGTAACACCGGTTGAGCTGAGGGATATGAAGGCTGAGATAGGGGTGCTGAAGGGGTATGTCCAGGAACTGCTGCGCTGTGGAGAGGATGAAGGGCTGAAAGGCCTGTCCAACAGTCTGGTCCTGTTTTACAGAAGGCTGGTGTCAGAAGGGATGGATACCGCACTTTCCGGCAGGATTGTCCGGATTCTTGACAGCAAGCTTTCCGAAGAGCAGAAGGATAACAGCGAGCAGATAAACCGGTATGGTCTTGAACTGCTTCAAAAACAGGTCCGAACGACAGGCCCCGTCTATAACCCGCAGAAGGGGCAGAAGATCGCCGTCTTTGTCGGTCCGACAGGGGTTGGGAAGACCACCACTATCGCGAAGATCGCTGCAAAATATACCCTGGTTGATAAAAAGAAGGTTTCCCTGATCACATTTGATACCTTCAGAATAGGGGCTATCGAACAACTTAAAATCTATGCCAGGATCATTGGACTGCCGGTGGATGTGGTGCTCTCTCCGGCAGAATTGCACGAGACGATCCGGAAGAGGAGTGGTGCAGACCTTATCCTGGTAGACACCGCCGGACGGAGCCATAAGGACAAGGTCTACATTCAGGAGATTAAAGAGCTGTTGAATCATACCCACACATTGGATTGTCATCTTGTTCTGTCATCCACCAGCAGTGACGCGGTATTAAGCGATGTTATAAACCGGTTCAGAGAAATTCCGGTCAGCGGGCTGCTGTTTACGAAGCTGGATGAGGCGGACAGATACGGAGCTATATTCAATATGATGATCAGGGCACAGAGGCCGTTGTCATACTTTACCACTGGCCAGCGGGTCCCTGAGGATATAGAACTTGCTGCACCGGAGCGGTTATGCAGATTGATCCTCGGGATGGATGCCGTCAATAGTCATTAAGGAGAAGGAGACTGAATGGACCAGGCCATAACATTGAAAGAAATGGTGGACAAGAGCTCAGAGAAGAGATATCCCGGGACGGATAAAAGGGACTTAAAGGTCATCTCGGTGACCAGCGGTAAAGGGGGCGTGGGTAAGACCAATGTCGTGGCTAATCTTGCATTTTCTCTGACCCGGCTTGGCAAAAAGGTGCTTGTTTTAGATACGGATATGGGGCTGGGGAATTTGGACGTTATCCTGGGGCTTACTCCTGTCTACAATTTGCATCACGTGATCAATGGGGATATCCCGGTATCCGATGCGATCATTCATGGTCCGGGCGGCATGATGATCCTGCCGGCAAGCTCAGGAGTCCAGGAGTTATCTGAACTCACCTCTCACCAGAAGTTAAATCTCCTCTCTGAACTGGATAAACTGGAACAGAACGTTGATGTGATGCTTATTGATACCGCTGCCGGTATATCGAGCAATGTTATGTATTTTAACACGGCGGCCCAGGAGATCATGGTTGTGGTCTCGCCTGAACCTGCTTCAATAACAGATGCCTATGCGGTGATGAAGGTTTTACATACGAAATATGGGGAATGTCACTTTAAGCTGTTGGTGAACATGGTCAAAAGTCCGGCAGATGGAAAGGAAGTATACCGTAAATTGAGCGCTGCGGCAGACAGGTTTCTGAATATTTCTATAGATTACATGGGGGCTATTGTCCAGGATAAATATGTCAGGATGTCTATCATGGAGCAGAGGCCTGTCGTGGACCTGTATCCATGGGCAGAGGCCAGTAAAGGTTTCCTTTCGCTGGCCAGGGCCGTGTGTGACTGGCCGCCCAATTTTCAGTTGAAGGGGAATATACAGTTTATGTGGAAGAGGCTGATGCAGCAGAGTAACTGGGGCAGGATCTAACTAAAAAGGGGCAAAAATGGAAAAGACAGTTCAGAAGGTCATCCAGCAAAAGACTAAAAGCAGTAAAGTCAGGAAAGGGATTGCTGATCCTGCTGTCAGAGACAAACTGATCCAGGAATATGGGTCCAAAATTAAGTATATGGCCTATAGACTTTCTTACAGGCTCCAGCCGGATATAGGGATTGATGACCTTATCAGTGCCGGGATCATAGGATTGATGGATGCGATGGATAAATATGATCCCGGCAAAGAGACGCTGTTTAAGACCTATGCAGAATTCCGCATCCGTGGGGCCATGCTGGACGAGATACGCGCCATGGACTGGATACCGAGGTCGGTAAAGGAGAAGGCGACCTTGCACTACAGAACCGTAGCCCAGCTGGAGAAGAAGCTTGGAAGGCCTCCTACTGAAGAAGAGATGGCCGCGGAGCTCAAGATGAATATATCAGAATATCAGGAGTTTCTGGCCCAGGCTCATGCCTCGGCAATGATTAGTGTCGAGGACCTGGGCTTTAATCAGGAAAACGACCGGGATATCCTTGAATACATCGGAGAGCCTGAAAAGCGCGACCCATTGACACTGCTCCTCTCTAAGGATACCCGGAAAATACTGGGCAGGGCCATAGAGAACCTTCCTGAAAAGGAGCGTAAGGTCGTCTCTCTGTATTATTACAATGAACTGACCATGAAAGAGATAGGGAAGATATTGGAGGTTACCGAATCGAGGGTTTCACAACTTCATACACAGGCGATGTTCAGGCTCAAAGGAAAATTACAGGAGAGGAACGGGTGACGGGGCGTTGAAAGAGCTCAAGCATATCCAGACGCAATTGGTGCAGAGTGAGAAGATGGCCTCTATGGGGCAGTTGGCTGCCGGCATAGCCCACGAGATAAACAACCCGACCGGTTTTGTGTCCAGTAATTTGAAAACCCTGGAAGAATACATGAAGGATATGAGGGTCCTTTTAGCAAGGTATGATGCTGTCGTAAAGCTGTGTGAAAAAGTAACGGATGAGGAATTACATGTATACGATTTTGCTGGTTGATGATGAAACAAGTATTTTGACCTCTTTATACAGGGTCTTCAGGAAAGAGGGATATGAGGTCCTTATAAGTGAGGACCCTGTTGAGGCGTTGAATATACTGAACGAGCGCAAAGTCCACTTAATAATATCCGATTACCGTATGCCCACATTGGATGGAATCACATTTCTGCGGAATGCCATGAATTTACAACCGGATGCCATACGAATCGTATTGAGCGGCTATGCGGAGAGCTCTGTGATTATCGCGGCGATCAATGATGGGGGAATATATAAATTTATTACAAAACCGTGGGAAGATGATTTACTGAAAGTGGAGGTAAGACATGCGCTGGAGAGGTATGAGCTGGGAAGCACCAACAGGAGATTGCTGGAAGATATCAAAAGACAGAATGAAGAGTTAAAGAGTATAAACCAATTGCTCTCTGAAAAGATTAATGAGATACAGGAAAGTATTCTATGCACCATCGAGATGTTGAGCTACATATTAAAGACCAAGAATCACAAACTCCCGACCAATATTGAAGAGATAGACAGGATTAGTCTTAAAGTGTCTCATAGGTTGGGACTTTCTAAGGAGGAAACCAAGACATTATGCATTGCTGCAAAGTTAAATGATCTTGGGAATATCGGGATAGACTCCGGCATATTGAATAAGCCTGAAAAGTTAACTCTGGAAGAGAGAAAAGAGGTCGAGCAGCATCCTGTTATCGGAGAAACTATCTTGTCCTTCTTAAAAGGATTTGAGACAGTATCCAGGGTTATAAGGCATCATCATGAGAATTATGACGGTTCAGGTTATCCAGATGGTCTTTACAGAGATGACATTCCGGTAATCGCAAGGATCATTCACCTGTTGGATGTCTATGACGCATTGATCAGTCACAGGCCCTACAGACCCGCCATGGAGTATCTGGACGTTAAAAAGATCCTGTTGGCAGGCAAAGGAAAGAAGTATGATCCGGAGATCCTGGATATATTTATTGAAGTCCTTGAGGGGAGGGAAGAGGAATCCGGATCGGATATTATCGAGATAGCGGTTAATGAGTTAAAAGAGGGGATGGTCCTTGCCTCTGATATAAAAACGGAGAGGGGGCTTTTGCTGATTCCACGCGGAGAGGTGATTCAGCGGTCTCATATATCCAAGATAGAAAACTTTCAAAAAACAGACTCTGTTGCCACCAAAATCTCGATTGTAAGGGGCGAAAATCATAGGCAGGAAGTAAGAGGTTGAAGCGCAGAATATTGCCTGCGCTGCAGGGAAGTCAGCAACATTAAGGAACCATTAGACCGTACCGATAAAATGCGTGCCATGCGGACAATTTGTGAGAAAGAGATGTTGCAGCAACTCGACCGGATGCATGACAAAGACCCCTCTGTTCTCAGGGATGCGGTCGGTTTATTAACCGGGGTCAAAGATGCCAGGGTGCTTTATCCATTGATCAAGGCCCTGCAAGTCGATGATCCGGGTATACAACAGGCGGCAATAGACGCCCTCATTGCCTTCGAAGATGAGGCGGCGGTATATCATATACTTCCACTTCTGTCAGACAGTCGTGTCTATGTACGGAATATAGCACGTGAGATATTGGATAAGATAGGGGGGTACGGCATCGGTCTTTTCCAGCCCTATATCAAGGATAAGGATGAGGATGTTCGCAAGATGATTGCGGATATTCTTGGCAGCATACACGGGCCGGAGCCTAAAAAGATGCTCATCGAGATGCTGAAAGATTCCTGCAATAACGTCAGGAGTTCCGCAGCAGAGGGATTGGGGAGAGTGGGCGATTCTTCTGCCGTTGAGGCCCTTATTGATTTGCTGAATGACGAGGAATGGGTGGCCTTGTTCGCGGCCGGGGCCCTTGGGAGAATCAGAGATAGAAGGGCAATCCCGCCCCTCATGCGTCTTGTCAATTCCGGAAAGACAGAGTTACAGATTACAGCCATAGAAGCCATAGCGCAGGTTGGCGGTGAAGAGGCTGTGGACAGTCTTATGGAGGCGATTGATTCAGCAGACCCTGCTGCTGTTGGTACTGCAGTGAAAGGTATCGTAAGACTCACACATGGGAATATCGGGGAGGCGATAAACAGGTTCGGAGCCGGGAGATTATTTAATGATCTCTTTGATGCGATGAATGATCTGGATATAGAAGAGGCAGAGGTGAAGATGGATTTCATACAGGCATTCTCTGTCTTAAGTACCCGGGGAAGTTCTGGATGTATCCTGCGATTAATATCTTCAGTAGCGATAGACAACCCGGATATACTCCAGGCTGCCATGGACGCGTTAGAGAGTTTGGATGAAGAGGACACACTTATTGAGGCATTGGGGGGTGAGAGTAATTCGGCTCTTTTAATGGCCATACGCGTACTGGGACTGCTTGGATCGGTTAAGGCGGTCCCCAATCTGATGAACCTTTTTGACAGAGCAGACAGGGATATCAGGGTAGAGGTAGTGCTTGCCCTGGGTCGAATTGGGGGAAAAGATTCTTCGGGTTTTCTGATGAATATGCTCTCATTTGAAGAGGGGCACATCCGGGCCGCCTCGGCCCGTGCGCTTGGGATCATGTCTACACCGGAGTCCGCAAAGATACTCCTGAACAGACTCCGGGAAGAGGAATACTATGACGTCGCAGAAGAGATAGTAAACGCGATAGTAGAAACAGGTCTAAAAAACAGGATACCTCACCTGCCTGAAAATCTTGCTATAACTCTTTCCAGTAAGAAACCCCATATAAGACAAGCAGTCATTAAAGGTCTTGGCAGGTTAGGATGGCCAGGGGTGATCGAACATGCGAGGGGGATGCTGAGTGATGAGAACTGGCGGGTTAGAAAGGCATGTCTTGAAACCCTGAATTATCTCAATGTCCCGGAATTGCTGGGTGCACTCGTCACTGCAGTCTCTGATGAGAAAGAGGAGATCAGAATATTTGTGGCACAATTGGCGGTTGAATATCCTGGAAAAGAATCGGTTGACCTGCTCCTCTCTCTCCTTCAGGACAGGAACACCAGAGTTGCATGTAAGGCTATGGAAGGTTTGGTCGGACTTAGGGCGGAACGGGCGGTGCCCCACTTATCAGAAATTGCCCTCCGGGAAGACCTCCCGACGCAGAAAACAGCTATTTGGGCATTAGGGGAACTTGATGCTGATGAAGCTGAGGAGATATTGAAGACAATGGCATCCCATCTTAATCCTGAGGTCAGAGACGCAGCCAAAGCGGCTTATGGAAGGCTAAGAATAAAAAATAATGCTATCCGGTAAGAAAATAGAGATGAGCAATCATTCTTTTTATGCTTTAAGGGATATGATATACGAGCGCAGTGGTATTTTTTTCCCTGACCAGAAAAAGTATATCCTGGAGAACAGGCTTATAAGGCGTATAGAAGATAGTGGTTTTGATGATTTTGAAAAATATATCTATTTTTTACGGCATGATCCCATGAGGGACAAGGAGTTTTCTGCGCTTTTTAATATAGTAACAACAAATGAAACGAGTTTTTTTAGAGATATAAACCAATTGCAGGTTTTTGAATCCGTCGTCTTACCTCAACGAGTAAAAGAAGCTGAAAAAACAGGATATCGAAAACTGAGAATATGGAGCGCCCCATGCTCAACCGGGGAAGAACCCTATACCCTTGCAATGCTCCTGCTAAGTAAATTTCCTGGGATTCAGGGGACAGGCTGGGACATTGAGATCCATGGGAGTGATATCAGTGAGTGTGTTCTGAACTCCGCAAGAAGGGGGGAATACAATGATTATTCTATACGCAATGTCCCTGCCCCGTACCTGGATAGATATTTTACTAAAAATGGAAGCGGCAAATATCACGTGAATCTGGAAGTGCGGGGAATAGTTCGATTGAGCCATATCAACCTGTTTGATAATCTGAGACTGAGGATATTCCGCGGGATGGATATTGTCTTTTGCAGAAACGTGCTGATCTATTTCGACGAGCCTGCCAAGAAGAGGGTCATCGCCAATATTTATGACTGTCTATCGCCGGGAGGATATCTTTTCATAGGTCATGCAGAATCTTTGTTTAACATATCGAGGGCTTTTAAGCTCGTAAACATTAATAATATTCTGTTCTACCAGAAACAATCAGGGTGAATTGCTGGATTTATTGAGGTCATGGCTATATGGATACTATCTTGATAGTAGACGATTGCAGCTCCACCAGAAAGATTATCGCCTCTTACCTCAGGGGAGGCGGCTACCATACGATAACTGCGGCCAATGGAGTTGATGCGATAGAAAAAATGGTGACAACAAAGGTTGATCTTATTATCACAGATTTAAATATGCCGCAAATGGATGGAATAGAGCTGCTAAAATGGGTCCGTAGCAGCACGCCATTCCAGGACCTGCCGCTTGTGATATTGACTACTGAGCAGGATGGTCTTAGCCGGGCTAAGGGAATTGACGCGGGGGCGTCACGCTTTCTTACAAAGCCAATTACTAAGGAGTTGCTTATCAAGGAAGTCAGGGACATAGCTGATGAAGGCAAAGGGGGGAATTATGTTAGATCTTAAAATAAAGATATTAGTTGTGGATGATTTCTCTACAATGCGAAGAATTGTAAAAAACATCTTAAAGCAGATTGGTTATACAGAGATTGATGAAGCAGAAGATGGGAACGGCGCTCTGGCCAAGCTGCGGCAGGATAAGTATGACCTTATTGTCTCAGATTGGAATATGCCCAATATGACCGGTCTTGATCTGTTGAAGGCCATACGTGCAGATGGTGCATTGAATGGAATACCGGTGCTCATGGTGACGGCGGAGGCAAAGAAAGAAAATGTGGTAGAGGCCATCAAAGCTGGAGTTAATAATTACATTGTAAAACCGTTTACAGCAGAGGTGCTGAGAGAGAAGATTGAAAAGATATTTGACAATAAATAGACTGTGGAGGTTTTAAAACATGCAGATGCAAAATGAGGTGGACCAGGCCCTGCAGCTTATCGGGTTTACAGTGGGTGAGGAAAGGTTCGCGATTGCTATTTCTGAAGTCCATGAGATTAACAGGTTTGAACATATAAGCAAAATTCCAGATCTTCCGGATCATGTTTTAGGAGTAATAGATCTGCGTGGGGTTGTGGTCCCGGTCATTAACCTGGCAGAAAAGCTTGGAATATCAAGTCAGGGTGTCACAAAGGACACAAGAATAATTATAGTGGGATTCAATGGAGACAAGATAGGGATTTTGGTAGATAGCGTATCCGAGGTCTTACGGGTTTCTAATAGCAGCCTTGAGAGGCCTCCTTCCATTATTCAGAGCGTCAATGCCGAATACATATGCGGTATTATCCGAAACAATAATCAGCTTATTGTTGTCCTGGACTTCCTGCGTTTATTTAAAGACTATAGCCCATTACAGACACGAGAGGGTCTTATTAATTTAGGAGAAATTGCAGCACCTGCGCAGGGAAATGTAGGAAGTCAGAAGGGGGATGATAGTGATGCGATCAGCCAGATTGTTGATGTCACAAGGGCCATGTCGGAAGGTGATTTCCATCATGAAATTGATGGAGAACTCTATGGCCAGATAGGGGAGCTGGCAAAATATATCAATGCGACCATCAAGAAACTACAGACTGTGGAACCTAATATCGCATTGGCAACAGATAAGATACCTGCGGCCTCTTTGCAGTTATCAGAGATTACAAAGGCGACAGAAGAGGCCACACACAGCGTTATGGGACAGGTGGAGTGTGTACTGGACAACCAGGATTTATTACTCCACCGCATAGAGGCTATAGAGAAGGGGGGCGATATTGCCAAAGAAGCAGGAGAGTTAAGGCAACTCACTGCGGACAACAAGGAAATCCTGCTGGATATTATTACAGGTCTCTCCTTCCAGGACCTGACAGGACAGAAAATAAAGTCGATCATTAGTTTGATAGAAGAAATCGAGAAGCGGATTATTCATCTCATAGTAACATTCGGATTGAAATCGAAGACTGGGATCGAGGAGAAGATTCCATTGACAGGGTTTACGGATGACACGAAAATTGAGCAGGGTTTGGTAGATACCATACTCAAGGAATTTGGGTTTGAGGAATGATGGGAGGACTTCATGGAAGAATCTATGCCTCAAGATGAGATGCAGGAACTGATCAAGGAGTTTATTGCCGAGACAGAAGAGGTTTTAGAAGGCCTGGACCAATGTTTTATTAAGCTTGAGACCTCGCCAGGTGACCTTGTATTAATAAACGATATATTCAGGGCAGTACACAGCGTCAAAGGTTCGGCCGGCTTTCTTGGATTTAACAGACTCGTTGAGGTGGCCCATCAGGCTGAGAATATATTAAATAAGCTTCGCCAGAAGGAGATGCAGGCGGACCCGGAGGCCATTGATATTATCCTTGAGTCGGTTGATGTGCTCAAGCGTCTGATTAAAGAGGTAAAAGAAGGGTCCGGTGAATTAATAGATATTGCACCGATAAAAAGAAAACTATCACTATTATTGGAGTACGCTGGGTCGTCGGAAGAAATCATCAGCGATAATCCCCCGGCCCCTGTTCCTGCTTCTGAGCCACCAGGGAGAGTGAGCAGGGAAGTGGAAAAAGCGGAAGCCGGGACTCCGAAGTTAGAAAGGAATAATAAAAAGAATAAAGAACAAGTGACCCTGGCTGACAAACCAGCGATTGGGACAGCGGAACAGGAGAAGGACCAAACTTTGCGGATTGATACAAACCGGCTGGATCAGGTCATGGACCTTGTCGGGGAATTGGTCCTGAGTAGAAACAGGTTGATAAAGATACTCTCTGAGGTAGAAGAGTTGTATAATGGAGATGAAAAGATAAAATCCCTTTTTGAGACAGCATCTAATCTGAATCTCCTTACCACAGATATGCAATTAGCGGTTATGAAGATGCGCATGGTTCCTATAAGAAAGGTGTTCAATAAATTTCCGAGGATGGTCCGGGACATCGCCAGGAAGGTGAATAAGAAGATAGATCTTCAGATGTTCGGTGAATCTACAGAGATTGACAAGTCAGTTATCGAAGAGATAGGGGATCCTCTTGTCCATGTCATTAGAAATTCTATAGATCATGGCATAGAGTTGCCAGAGGACAGGCTAAGAAAAGGCAAACCTGAATCCGGGACGATCACCTTAAGCGCCTTTCAGGAAGGGAACTCTATCGTTATACAGATTGAAGATGACGGCAAGGGTATAGATCCGGTGACGGTGGAGAAAAAGGCGCGTGAAAAGGGTCTGATAAAATCTTCGGACGTCAGGCTTTCTCCCAAGGAAGTTATAAATTTAATATTTGAACCTGGTTTTAGTATGGCAGCGCAGGTGTCGGATATCTCCGGCCGGGGGGTTGGAATGGATGTTGTCAAAACGAATATAGGCCGTATCAATGGCATTATAGATGTCAATTCTGAAGTGGGAAAAGGTACCCGGATAACCTTTAAAATTCCCCTGACACTGGCGATCATTCAAGTCCTTATGGTAAAAGTTAATGGTGAGGTCTATGCCTTGCCACTTTCCTCTGTATTGGAGACTGTGAGGATTTCACGGGACTGCATAAAGTCCATTGACGGTCAGGAGATACTGAGTGTCAGAGATAGCCTGATTCCTCTGATAAGATTAGGGGATGTGCTGAATATAAAAGCAGACCATACAACCAAGGAGTTGGTATATGTAGTCCTTGTAGCCATCGCAGAGAAGCGGTTAGGTATTATCGTTGATGAATTATGCCACCAGGAAGAGGTCGTCATCAAGTCTGTGGGGACATATTTTTCCGGTATTAAGGAGATTTCCGGCGCTACAATTACCGGCGACGGCAGGGTGGGTCTTATATTAGATGCAGCTGCTCTGATCTCTCAGCGCAATGAGTTGACCGGGGTTTTATAAGGGGGATGGTATGCTCAGTCCAATAAAGGTCCTGGTTGTGGACGATTCTGCTTTTATACGAAAGACTATTATGGGTTTGTTAAACTCTGAGCCGGGTATCCATGTTGTTGGAGAGGGGGTAGACGGCGAGGATGCTGTACAAAAAGTGAAGACTCTGCTGCCGGATATAGTTACCATGGATATAGAGATGCCGCGCATGAATGGGCTGGAAGCACTAAAGATCATTATGCGTGAAAGACCGATACCGGTAATCATGGTCAGTTCTCTGACTGAGAGTGGTGCGCGGGAGACTATGATGGCACTGGAATACGGGGCCATAGACTATATACCCAAGAATTTGTCCAGTAACATAACAAATATAGTCCATATAAAGAATGATCTGATCGAGAAGGTCAAAGTATTTGGCAGAAAAAAGTTTGATGCCAGGGGAATAGTAAAGAGTGTCAGAGCGGTGCCACCATTGGATTATTGCCCGCCGTCTGGAAAAAATAAGATAAATATCGTTATCATCGGTGCCTCTACCGGAGGTCCCAAGGCTTTGCAGGAAATCATCCCAAGACTGCCAAAAAATTTTCCATGTGGAGTCCTTATCGTTCAACACATGTTGCCTGTGTTTACATCATCCTTTGCCGAAAGGATGAAAGAGTTGAGTCATATCGAGGTCAGAGAGGCTAAAGATCGAGATGTTGTTATGCCAGGACTTGCGCTGGTCGCACCGGGTGGTTCCCATCTCAGAGTGCGTAAATGGCCTAATGGTGAGTACCGCATAAAGCTGTCCAAGGAGCCGCCCATGTTACACATGCCGTCTGTGGATATTGCCATGGAATCTGTGGCACAGGCGTATTCTGAACACGCCCTTGGCGTGATCATGACAGGAATGGGACAGGATGGCAAGGAGGGCATGAAGGCTATAAAGGGGGTAAAAGGCAAAACCGTTGCCCAGGATGAGGCATCCTCTGTTATATTCGGGATGCCGAAGGCGGCTATTGAAAGTGGCTGCATTGACAAGATAGTGGCTCTTGAAAAGATGGCCGAGGAAATCATCGGCATGCTTTAAGGATATCATTTTAACAATGGACTTGGGTGATTAAGCGAGCATGAAGACGGGAACTCTTATAGAAAATAGTCTGCAGGTAGTTACATTTAGAGTAGGGAGTGAAGATTACGGGCTCCATATCATGCGAGTTCAGGAGATTATCAGAGTTGTAGAGACCGTGAAGGTTCCAAAGGCGCCCGTTTATGTCGAGGGGGTGATCAATCTGAGAGGCAAGATTATTCCCATAATAGATTTACGGAAAAGGATGATGAAGGCAGTAACATGTTATTCTGATGCATCACGAATTATTGTGGTGGATACAAGCGGTAGATTAGCCGGATTGGTGGTAGATGCCGTTATTGATGTTGTTATGTTGAATAGTGAAGATGTGGAGCCCTGTCCTTCCATAGATGACTCCAAGAGGTCTGAATATATAATGGGCGTAGGTAGACAAGGGGATAGATTGATAACGGTCTTAAGTCTGGAGAGTCTGCTCAAATTATCCTGATATGAATACAATACCCGATGCTGAAAATATAATATTGAACGGTTATGAAATACCACCTATGCCGAATGTGGCACAGCAGATCCTTAAGCTAATCGCCGATCCGGATACTACGGCACAAAAGCTTCAGGAGACAATCATGGCGGATCAGGCTCTGACTGCCCAGATACTGAAGATTGCAAACTCTCCATTTTATGGAGTCCCTCGTGCGGTCAGGACACTGTCTACTGCGATCATGATCCTTGGCTATAAGATGATAAGAAATTTAGCTTTGACAACAGCAACAAAGGCAATCAACAGGCGATTTGGACTTACTGAGATGATGATGTGGGAGCACTCGATAGGGGCCTCCATTGCATCATTTCTGATCGCTAAAGAGATACGGTTTCCTGATCCGGAAGAGGCCTTTTTGGCCGGCCTGCTCCATGATGTCGGGAAGCAGGTCCTTAATAACAATGAGAGTGAAAAATACATGCATGTCATCGAGAGGACATATAATGAGAGGGTAAGCTTTTATTTTGCGGAGAAGGATATATTTGGATTTGGTCATCCCGAGGTAGGGGCGCTTGTAGTCAGAAAATGGAAATTATCAGAGGAGTTGGAAAATGCAATAAGATATCATCATGATGGTTATCAGAACTTTATTAAGGAAAACCCTGTTTATATGGGCAAACTACCCCTCATGGTCAATCTGGCGGACCTGATATGTTTGAAACTTGGGATAGGCAGGAAAGCGCCTATCCCGGAGCTTAACATTACGGATTCTGATTCTGCTACGTTACTGAAACTTACCGAAGATAAGGTATACAATCTGATAGACAAGATCTGGAAGAATTTTGAGGTAGAAAAGGAGACCTTTAAAACCAATTAAAACAGGAGGAAGCAAGATGTTTAACTTTATAAATTGCATGAGGATAAAGCACAAGATACTTCTCAGTTTTTGCCTGCTGTCATTCTTCTTTATAGGGGTTGCAATATTCTCTTTTATTGCCAGCAAAAGTATTCAGCAACAATCGGATGTCTTAAAGAATAATACTTATAGAACGTTGCAATATTCGCAGATACTAATGACTGACTTTAAATATATAGGGGAGGCGTTCTCTAATGCAGGCGCCTTCCCAGACATGAATAAACTCTCTAAGGCAAAGGAGACCTCTGAGCATTTTATGGCTATATTGGGTGAACTAAAGAAATTGGAGGCAAATGACCCGGCAAGCCTGAAACAATTAGATGAGATTGATAAATCTTTCAGAGACCAGATGAATAAATTTGGAGAAGGCACAACGGCGCTTAAAGAAGAGCTTGGAGCGTATTCAAAGGCTAAAGAAGAGGCATTTAAGAAGGGCATTGAAGGGATCGAGGATACATCCGGCAAGAATAGTCTGATAATTACTTTGCTGGCGGTGGTCATGGTTTTTATCAGTATGCTGATGGCCTTCTTTATCACAAATATCGTTTCTAAACCACTAAAACACCTCACAATGACATTTCAGGATATAGCGGAAGGGGAAGGAGATCTGAGACGGAGACTGGATGCGAATCGTAAAGATGAGATAGGTGAGGTCTCTAAAGGGTTTAATATCTTTGTAGACAGGCTGGCAGCCGTTCTCGGTAAGGTGGTGGAGATGACTCAACGTGTTGGATTTTCGGCTATGCAATTGTCTGCTACTGCTGAGGAGATATCTAAAGGTACACAAAATCAGAATATGCAGGTTACACAGGTCGCCTCCGCCATCGAGGAGATGGGGGCTACTGTTGTCGAGGTTGCAAAGAATGCAAGCCAGGCGGCAGAATTTGCCAAGAGGGCATCAGAAATGGCTGTTAAAGGTGGAAATATTGTGGAAAGGACTGTGGAGGGCATGCGCGATATTGCCAAATCTGTCGAGGAATCTGCAGGTACTATAGAAGAACTGGGAAAGAGTTCTAATCAGATTGGTGAGATTATTACTGTGATTAATGACATAGCGGATCAGACAAATCTGTTAGCCTTAAATGCGGCGATTGAGGCGGCAAGGGCTGGAGAGCACGGTAAGGGATTTGCGGTAGTAGCGGATGAGGTGAGGAAGCTGGCAGAACGGACGACCAAAGCTACAAAAGAGATAAAGACAAAGATAGAGCTTATCCAGGAGAGGACGGCAGGTGCAGTTGAGGCCATGAATAGCGGCAGAAAGGATGTCGAAGAAGGTGTTGGTCTGGCGACAGAGGCAGGTGAAAGCCTTCAATCCATCGTTGAGACTGTCAAGAATGTATCTGATATGATTCAGCAGATTGCTGCAGCCACAGAAGAGCAGTCCGCTGCCGCAGGAGAAGTCTCCGCCAATATGGAGAATATTTCTACGACAGCTACTGAAACATCTGTGAGTATAATGGAGACGACCAACGCTGCCAGTGATCTGTCAAAGATTGCTTCAGAGCTTCAGGCCCTGACAGGACAGTTTAAGTTACAATGACAAGACTGACAAACATACAGCAGGTTATATCGAATATCCCGAGTGTTGAGAAGGTGCAACAGGTGCAGCAACATCAGGCCCAGGCAGAGCAGTCACGCATAGCAACTCAGAATCAAAAGGCCGCAGATAATCGGAGCAGAAAGATTGAGAATACGGTGCCATCGGATAGAGTCGATATCAGCGTAAAGGAGGATCAGTCCGGTCTGAAGAGGGAAGGCAATAAAAAAAATGATAAGGAGGATCACCCGGAGGATGAGTCTGAGGATGATAAATCACATGTGGATATCCGGGTTTAGCGGAATGCATTCACAAATTATTCTATTTTCAGTTTGGAAAATGGATTTACGAATTCCTGTTGTTCAGTCTTCCGCTCCTCATTCAGTATAACAATGTCCACCCTGCGGTTTTTTGTTTTTCCCTCGTTTGTATCATTACCTGCAATAGGTCTGTATTCTCCATAGCCAATCGCTGTAAGCCTTGCAGGGTCTACTCCATGGGAGACAAAGTGTCTTACAATGCTGGTGGACCTTGCGGAGGAGAGTTCCCAGTTTGAAGGGAATTGTATGCTGTTTATCGGTATATTGTCGGTGTGTCCTTCAACGTGAAGATTCTCTTTCATGGGTGTGATAATTCCAGCCAATCTATCTATAGCATCGATTGCTTCCTTCCTGATCTCTGCACTGCCTGAGTCAAAGAGGGCCGTATCTGTTATACGGATTACAATGCCTCTACGGTCCTGGAATATATTGAGCTTGTCCTTGTTTTCCAGGTCCTTGAGGACCTCCTTAATAACGGCGATATGTTCTATCTTTGCCGTGTATTTTTCTGACGAGCTGAACTTGGGGCCTACTTCTATCTTCTTTGAACTAAGATGAGAGGGATTAAATGCCGCCTGTGCAGAATCACTTACAGCCCTGAATTTCCCTTCATTGACAGAAGAGGTTGAATACATCACGACAAAAAAGGCAAAGAGTAGTGTAATAAAGTCGGCATAGGACACTAACCACCGCTCATGGTTTTCATGTTCTTCATGTTTTTTCTTTTTATGCGCCATGTTTTACCGCTTATTTCCCCTCATTCCCTTCTTGTTTGCTCGCTGCCTTTTCGAGAAAGCCCTCCAGTTTCTCCCTCATCAGCCTGGGATTTTCTCCGGTGGCTATAGCAATCAGTCCTTCTATGATGAGTTCTTTTAAGACACTCCTGGCTCTGATCTTTATTTTT
>Ga0209431_10001121_pt1 | contig 22234 bp, 19 predicted proteins | sample RifCSP13_3_FD_184021 | JGI IMG/M metagenome (GOLD analysis project Ga0209431, IMG submission 184021) | Soil microbial communities from Rifle, Colorado - Rifle CSP2_sed 13_3 (SPAdes) (version 2) | ecosystem: Environmental > Terrestrial > Deep subsurface > Rock core/Sediment | place: Rifle...
TAATTCGGTTTATTTTGACAATGGCGGCGCTGGCAGTATTACGATTAATGACGATACCGATATCGAAGTGGCTAAATTGACGATTGAAGCGACTTTTCCTGGAGGTTCAACTTTTGATGCGGATAATGTTGAAATTACCTGTAATGGAGATTTTAGTGTATTTGGCGGCACATTCAATGCCGGAACCTCTACGCTAATTATGGATGCGACTGCGGCAAATTCAAATTTAATAACTAATGGTTATACTTTAAGCAGTGTTGAATTTCATCTTGATAATACCGCGGCTGCGAATAGAACGATAATTTTAGGATCAGGACCCGGTGAGACCTTGGCTTTTAGCGGTAATTTTACCTTAGATAATAATGATGACAATAATTTAATTGTCGATTCTGCCTCTAATGATCCAACGATTAATATCATCGGTTCAATCAGTGTTTCTGGTACAGGCGCTGGATCTGATTCACTTCAAATGGGTGACGGCACCTGGACTGTTTCCGGCAATGCTGATCTTTACGGAGGTTCAATTACCGCGAATTCATCTACTTTGGTAATGAATGGTTCAAATAAAAATATTATTGGAGGCAGTAATACACTTCATAATCTCACCATTTCAGGCGTGATTGGTTTAGATGGCAGCCTTAACGTTGATGCCACTGGCACCTTAACGGTAGATAACACTAAAACACTTCAAATTTCGCCATCTGTCACCTTGTCAATGCTATCAGGAGCCACGACTACAATAAATGGCACCATTGATGGTCCGGGCACCCTTGAACTTATTGACGGAGCTGGTGCTAATTTATCCACCTCAAACACCTTAAGAGCCAAAACCAGATTTACCACTTCAACTTCGAATATTACCATTCCTGCCCGAACCTATGGCTCAGACCTTGAGCTCTATAATAATACTGGCTCAAGCTATTCCGGCATTGTTAATGCTGGTTCTATCAGTATTACCGGCAACCTCAATATCAGCGCTAATTCCACTGGTAGCCTGACTTTAAATGCCGCCACCAATGATCCTAATTTTGATATTGAGGGCAGCTTAGATTATACCGGCATCGGTGATGGTTCAGAATCTATCTCCATGGGTGACGGTTCTTGGAACATTGCCGGCTACACAGACTTTACTGGCGGTACCTTAACTCAAGATGACTCTGAAGTAATTATGGATGGTTCAACTAATGCTTGGTCAGGATTCGGTGTTGGTACATCAGGTGAGTACCCATATGTTTTATCGATGACAAATTATAACGGAAAACTTATTATAGGAGGTGGGTTTACGACTATTGATGGAGTTCCTGCAAATTACATTGCTCAATGGGATGGCACTAATTGGACTGCATTGGGCACGGGCATGGATAGTTATGTTCGCGCTTTGACGACATACCAAGGTTATTTAGTTGCGGCCGGTAGTTTTTATACCGCCGGCGGTGTAGCTGTTAACCAAATTGCCAAATGGGATGGTGCGAATTGGTCAGCGATGGGAGAAGGTTTAACCGGCACAAATTCTGAAGTTGACGCGCTTTGTGTATATCGTGATAAGCTGTACGTAAGCGGTGATAGTTTTACGATTGATGGGCAAACTGACAATAGTATCGCCGAGTGGGATGGGTCAGATTGGTCAATCGTAAGCGGTTCACCTTCATCAAGCGTTTTTAGCTTAATAGTTTATAATAATAATCTTATTGTCGCTGCATATGATGAAGTGGTACCCGGGATTAGTTATATTGCCCAATGGGACGGTTCAACTTGGTCAGCCCTTGGAAGTGGTGTAAATAATTATGCCTATAGCTTAGAAATATATAATAATAAATTGATTGTGGGGGGTACTTTTACGACTGCCGGCGGCATTACCGTAAACAGTATTGCCCAATGGGATGGCGCAAATTGGTACGCCATGGGTACGGGCATGGATCAATATCAGCTCGTCAGAGCAATGTATGTAGAAAATAATTATTTATTTGCTGGCGGAAGTTTTACGACTGCCGGTGGAGTGACGGTTAATAAAATCGCCAAATGGAACGGTACGAGCTGGTCGGCGATGGGTACGGGTATGAGTGGAAATGAAGTTTATGCGATTAATTCTTATAATGGTAATTTAATTGCAGGTGGCTCTTTTACGACCGCCGGTGGAGTGACTGTTAATAATATTGCGAAGTGGCGGCCATCAACAATTACTTCTGCTTCGCAGACACTTAACGATTTAACCATTAAAGAAACTTCAACTGAGGGGGTTGTACCGGTTGATACTTTAAATGTCGCGGGGAATTTATCTGTTTCTGCTGATGGGGCAGATAATGCTATTTTTAATGCCGCCGCCAACGATCCAACCATAAATGTTGCTGGTAATGTCGATTTTACCGGAATAGGTGGAGGATCGGAATCGCTCTTAATGGGTGATGGCACTTGGACTGTTTCTGGAAATATCAATTTTACTGACGGTACTGCCACCGCCAATAATTCAATCCTTATTCTTAACGGATCTAATCAACAAAATATTACCAGCGCCGGTAGTTATTTGAATAATTTAATTACCAAAAACACCTCGGTTAATGGTGCCAGGCCGACTGACGCCTTAGTTGTTGATGGGTATTTTTATCTCCAAGCTGATGTCGCCTCGGCAGTTACATTTGATAATGCTAATAACGTTGCTGTTACAATCGCCGGGAATTTATATACCAATCTTGGCATTGGCGCCGGTGACAGAAATCTCAAATTAGGCAACGGTACTTGGCAAGTTGGTAACAATCTTGATTTAAGCCTGGGTACGCTTGATGAGGGAAATTCTACCGTGATTATGACTGCCACTTCGGCCGGCAAAACAATCGAAAGTAACGCTCAATCATTTAATATTTTTGAATTAAATGGTTTAAACGGCGGATGGGATTTATCTTCTATATTAAGAAGTATTAGCCTGACCCTCTCCAATGGTACCTTAACCACCAATGATTTTGATTTAGATATGGGTACGGGATTGGCCGGGGGGAGTTATTCTCAAACAAATGGTATCTTAAATGCTGGAGCCTCACAAATTACTTGTTGGGGAAATTTTTCAGTGACCGGTGGAACTTTTAATGCTAATACTTCGCTAATCACGCTTGGTATCCGAGATTTGGGCAGTTCAACTTTTACGGGCGATGGTTATACATTCAATGACATCGCTTTCGTAAAGGTGCTTGGTGGTGGCGTTGGAACAATTAATTTAGGGTCAGGGACTTTGAATTTTACCGGAGATTTCTTTTTATCCAATTCTTCAGGCAACTTAATTGTTTCCGCAGCCACCAATGATCCTGATGTTAATATTGCCGGGGATTTGTATTCTAATGCTGGCGCAAGCGTTGAAACTTTCGATATGGGAGATGGTGATTGGAATGTTTCTGGGGATGTTAATTTTGCCACTGCGACCATAACCGCTGCAGCTTCAACCTTAATTATGGATGGTGATGCGACAATCCTAAACGGAAATAGCCGAATTTTAAATAATTTAAAAATTAGCGCCGATATTTCAATATCAATAGGAAGCGTTGGTGTTTCGGGAATCTTAACCGTTGATCCTACCCAAATACTCACCATTGAAGCGAACAGGTCAGTCGCTATGTCTAACGGCTCCACTACTACATTAAATGGTGAAATTACCGGATTAGGAAGGTTTATTTTAGCTGATTCAGCGGGTGCTAATTTGTCTGCTGGTGGGACTCTTTCTGCCCCAACCCGTTTTTATGCGAGCACTGGCGATGCGACTGTTGCTCCTCGAACCTATGTTGGGTCAGTTGAATTTTATTCAAGTAATGTTAATCCTCGAAATGTGATTTTAGGTACTGTGCCCGGACAAACAATTAATTTTTCATCAGATTTTAATCTAAACGCGAATGGCAATGGCAATTTAGTAGTTTCTGCCTCTGCAAACGATCCGCAAATTAATATTTCCGGCAATCTTGATTATACCGGTGTCGGATTAGGCACAGAATCAATCACTGCTGGAGACAACACTTGGAGCATTTCCGGGAATGTGAATTTCAGCGATGGCAGTTTTACGCGGGAAGGCTCCTCTTTTATTATGAATGGGTCATCCGCACAATCTTTAACTGCAAACAACGTTAATTTTAATAATTTCACATCTCAAAATTCATCAGCCGCCGGTTTAACCTTAAATGACGGATTTACGGTTTTTGGGACTTTTGCCGATAATACTCCTGACACAAAAATTACTTTTAATGCTGGCTCTACCTACAATTTTACAAATATTGATCTTGACGGAACATTGGGTCAAGAAATTGTTTTAGTTTCATCAACTCCTGGTGCCTCCTGGCTATTAAACGTCACCGCTCTTGTTCCAACCGTTTCGTTTATAGATGTTTCAGATTCAAATGCCTCGGGTGGTTCGCAAATTATCGCCACAAATTATTGTCAAAATTTAGGTAATAATCAAAACTGGTTGTTTGGCGCCGCTCACGTCACAATTAACCCGGTTAGTGCAACAATAAATCTTGGTGAAACTTATCAATTTACTGCCCAAGCGTTTGATTCATCATGGACTTTACTTCCAACTGCCACCATCACTTGGTCGGTCGTGGCAGGTGGTGGTACAATTGATAACACCGGCAAATTTACCGCTGGAAATGAAACTGGGATTTATTCAAACACAATTCAAGCCGAATCGAACGGAATCATTAATAATGCCTCGGTGACCATTAACGAATCACCATCACTACAAATTCCCACTGCCCAAATTTCTGCCCCAGATTCAGCCATTGTTGGTGCGGAAGTTAATTTTTCAGGATTAACTAATTCAACTAACTCCCCTTCGTATTTTTGGAATTTTGACGATAGTCAGACCGGATCGGGTAAAAACATTACCCACACTTTTAGTCAAACCGGTTATTTTGATGTGGTCTTAACCGTGACAGATGCTGATAACCAATCAAAATCCACCTCGCATAAAATTACCATCATTCCTCATGCCCCAATTATTATTAAAGCCGAAGAAGCTGAAGGCTTGGAAGTTTCAGTTTCAGGTACCTCAGATCCAAATATGACCATATTAACCACTCTTACCTCTGCCAAATCAGGCTCTAAAACTTCGGCTAATACTACTTCGAACAATGATGGCTCCTGGTCTATTAAGATTGATTTGGCGACACTAAGCGAAATGAAGCCGGGTTGGTATTATTTTCAAGCCATTGCCCAAGATTCAAACAAAATCTCGAGTGATTTTTCAAATCGCTACGATTTATATCTCGTCTTCATTAATAACCCCGAACAACCTGCTCCCCAAAAACCAGACACATGGTACGATCAAGCATACCAACAAATCAGCACTTTTTTGAAAAGAAATTTACCAAATCCGGTTCAAAAAACGATCAAAAGCATGAATTTGCCCATCACCGCTGTCGCCGCCACTTTAAATATCATTCCTGCTTTAGCCTCATTATTTATTTCAACTACTCCCCAAATTGCACCTTTATTCTTTGCCGTCTGGCAAGAAATTTACCGTACGATTCTTAATATTTTGCAGATCTTGGGTTTTAGAAAGCGTCGCAAGCCATGGGGTACTGTTTATGATTCGGTCACTAAACAACCAATTTCTGGAGCCTTGGTGCAAATTTTTGATGCCGTTTCTGGCCGGTTAAAAGAACAAACTTCCACTGACATTTCTGGCAGATTCGGTTTTCTCGTTAATTCTGGTGAATATTTTATCAAAGCCTCAAAAAATGGCTATAACTTTCCCTCCCTGAACATATCAGGTAATTTAGATGTCGGTTATGAAAATTTGTATCACGGCGAAAAAATTAATGTCAAATATGATTTAGGTGTCATTAATGCAAATATCCCCCTTGACCAAAAAGATTTAGCGCCGGGGGCAGAAAAGAAATACTCATTATTTTTTACAATCCTGCGTTTCTTCGCTAAAATTCAACTTCCGATCTTAATTTTAGGCACCTTAGTTTCCCTGACTAGTTTTTTCTTAGAAAGAACCCTTTTTAACGAATTAACACTTCTATTCTATTTTGCCCTTTGGTTATTTGAATATCTCAAGTATCGCCGCGCTAAAGCATATGGTATGATATTAGATATAGAGACCAAAAAACCGATTATTTTAGCTTCAGTAAGATTATTTGCTTCAGACCAAAAACTATTAAATACCTGTGTTTCTGATTGGTTGGGTAGATACCGTTTCTTAGTTCAAAAAGGCGAATATAATCTTCATGCCGACAAATCAGGCTACAATCCACATCAAGAACAAATTAATATTAACTATGAAGGTGAAAAAAACTCAGTCATTAATAATAATATTAAACTTAAAAAAGCCGCCAACATATCCAACCTGGACCTTGACTCGTCGAATTCAGAATCGCAAAATTTAAACCAAAATAATATTAATAATAACCGGAAATTAGATTTAGATATAGAATAAATATAATATTAATAACAGGAGGTTAGATGGCAAACGAGAAGAAAGAAAAAAAGGTGGGGGAGATCATTCACTATTACACTAATTTGAAAGTCGCGGCGGCTAAATTAACCGATACGCTCAAGGTTAGTGATAAAATCCACATTAAAGGTCATACTTCAGATTTTACTCAAACCTTAGATTCAATGCAGATTGACCACAAAGATGTTAATGAAGCGAAAAAAGGTGATTCGATTGGACTGAAAATTTCAGATCATGCCAGAGAAGGTGACGAAATCTTAAAGGTTGGATAACAAGAATATACTCAAAAATTAAGTCAAATAGAATTTAAATAATTATCTTGGGGCACTTTTTATGTTTAAAACGGTTTTAGTTTTTGTTATAATAGTCTTAATATTGATTTTGATTATTAGATATTTATGGATTAAAAATTATGTTTTGAAAACTCAACTTAAAGATATAAATTTTCGAAAACAAAGCCAATCAACAAAATACGGTAAAATGACTGAACAATTTTTACCATTTTTAGATCAATATCCATTTGATGAACATAATTTTCGTTTTATTGGTAACCCTATCGACGGTGTTCAATTTGAAGAAAATGAGATTATTTTCATCGAATTTAAAACCGCGAATTCAAAAATGAGCCAAAAACAAAAATCAATTAAAAATTTAGTTGACAACCATAAAGTATCTTTTAAAGAATATAACATAAAATGAAATTATTAGAATCAATCTTTGCCTCAAAAGCACAAGCCAAATTAATCAATTTATTTTTCCAAAATCCAAACCAAAGTTTCTATCAGCGCCAATTGGTACATCAAACTGGCGAATCTTTAGGAAGTATTCAATATGAAATTAAACGTTTAATTGGCATCAATTTATTAACCTTTGAAAAAGAAAAGCGAAAAATATATTATAAATTAAATCGTGATTTTTATCTCTATCCCGAATTAAGAGATATTGTCATCAAAACCGCTCAAAAAAATTTATAAAGGAGGCAAGTTGAATAAAGATTTTAAGCAAGGTCAAATCGTTAAATTTATAAATAAATCTAAGGTATATAATTTGGATAATAAAACTGAATTTGAAGTTCTCAAAGGCACCACCGGAGAAGTAATATTAGATGAAGATGCCGGCGAAATCGGATCGTGCAAAATAAAATTAAATAACAAAAAAGGCGAAAGTATCATTATTGAATGTGATGATAGTAATTTGCAAATCGCTAAATAAGCATGATTGAATTTATTATTGTTCTCATAATTGTAATTTTTGTAGGGTATATATTGGAACGTTTTTTAATGTCAATTTTCGGTTACCATATATTTCGCTTATTAATAATTCCTGGAATTTTTGTCCATGAATTATCACATACCCTTGTTGCTAAAATTTTTGGAGCAAAAATTAAAAAATTTGAATTTTTAAAAGCTGACGGCGGCGAAGTCGCCTATACTAAACCGGTTTTGCCACTTTTATCACAACCTGCCATTTCTCTCGCACCGATATTAGGAAGTTCATTAATTTTGTATTTTTTAGGCTCAAAATTAGGTTTTAATCTTCAAAGTTTAGGACAAAATTTTTCCTTAATTGACTTTGGCAATCTCGTTGCCCCCCTAAGATTAAATATAACCAAAAGTGTTATTTTAATATATCTTGTCTTAAGTTTAACCGCAGCCATGACACCATCCAAAAAAGATTTAACAAACGCTTTACGGGGTTTAATTGCCTTAATAATTTTAGCTGGTTTAATCTATTATTTTTATCCAGCCTCAAATCAATTTTTTGGTCACTTAGCTTCAATATATTTATTTGCAGTTTATGTAGTGATTCTGGCGCTTATTATTAGTTTTATTTTTTGGACAATTAAAAAATTAATTTTTTTATCGATAGGCAAGCGATAATTTATTTATGAAGAAAAAAATATTAATAATTTTATCAATAATATTAGCCGCAATAATTATTACTATATTCTTGGTTTTAGGAATTTTTTTATTTAGGAAAATTTCCAGTCTTGAAACTAGCCCAGTTCCCACCAAAGTTTCTGAAACAATTTTATATCAATCCAATTTTTCATCTTCCATAGTACTAAGTGATTGGCAAATTGCAGGCTCTAGCGACGCGAAAAATAAATGGAAAATAGCCAATAACAGCCTAATTGCCACAAATAACAATGACCAAAATACCTTAGCAATTTTAAAATCTGGCCGAAATTGGACAGATTATGAAGTTAGCACAAGTTTTTTAATTAATAATCCGGTCGAATTTGGTTTTTTAATTCGGGACTTAAATCCCGAAAATTATTATGAAATTAGGTTGATCCCGGATTCTAATAAAAATTCAGCCATTATTCAATTAAATAAAACTCAAAAGGGATCAATGACAAATTTATTAAATACGAATATAGCATATTTTTTAGGTCAAAAAAATCAAGTTAAAATTAAGATTCAACAAAACACCTTCAATATCTCAATTAACTCAAAAAATATTAGTTCACCCATTAATGATAAAAAAAATTCCATTACGAATGGGAGTTTTGGGTATTTTCTACAAAGTCGTGGTAGTATACACTTTTATGACTTAAAAATTAATAATTTAAGTTTAGCCCAAAATAAGGGACAAGTTCTTTCTGAAAAAAATGTCCTTGACGAAGCTGGTCAGTTGGATATTGAAATTAATCAACTTTTAAAAGAAATCGGCGCTGAATAAATAATAAAAAAAGGGTCCCGCAGAATGAACTTTGGGAACCCTTTTTTATTTAGTATCCGAAACTTTTTGCGATGGCTAAAACCTTATTAACATATGCAGAAGAGTGGTTATAGTGCCATAAAGCACCAGCCACAGATCCTGAGGTTCTCATGTTGGCAGAAATATAGTTAGCCGCAGAGAAGATCGCGTCGGCGACAGAGTAAATTGAAGCGACCCCGTCACTGTTACCGTCAACCGCGTAAGCTCTAAAAGTTGAAGGTAAGAACTGCATCGGGCCAGTCGCACCCGCATAAGAAGAGCGAGAAGTATCGCCAGATTGGCCAGATTCAACAGAGTGAACCGCAGCTAATACTTGCCAGGGAACACCGAATCGTGCGCCAGCCGCTTGATACAAAGCATCAAAGCCACCAGGACCAGGTTTTACAGAAGTGACAACCGGTCGAGAAGCGACGATTTGTTTGGTTTGTCGTTGGGTTTTGGCTAATCGAAGCTCTTGAGCATCGTTAGATTCACCAACGGCAATGTTAATTTTGTAGTTTGGTTTACTAACCGCTAACACATAAGCAGATTTGCGGTCGATAGCTAATTTAATGCTCTCAGCCGCTTGAGCTTTAGTAACTAAAGCGTTAGGATTTTTAGGGTCAATCGCAAAGTGAATTTTTAAGGTGTCATTTTGGGGTTTGGCTGAAACTGAGGCCCCTAAAGTGCTAACCACCATTAAGGCGATTAAAGACACTTTGATGGTTTTAAACATTAACTCATTTCGGCCTTTGGCAATTGGCTGATATAACCCTCCAAAACACCTAAAGAGGTGCTTGAAACTAAAAAGAAGCTAAATTATAGCTTCCCATTAGCTTCATTTTCCAAAGACGACCATATTATAGCATACCCTCAAAATAAGTCAAGTCTTTTAGGCTCGGGACCGAAAAGACTTGTTTTACGCACCCCAAAAGATTATCATATAATAATAGGAGTGATATGTCTGATCTCTTTGATGAACAATATGCTCAAAACTTAAAAGCCCAAGCCCCTTTAGCTGATCGAATTCGACCGACTAAACTTTCCGAATTTGTCGGACAAAAACATTTTTTAGCCAAAGATAAACCATTTCGCCAATTATTACAAAAGGGTCAAATTAATTCATTAATTTTATGGGGACCGCCAGGTTCTGGTAAAACTACTTTAGCTCGTTTAATTGCTAGATTCACCAAATCTCATTTTTTTGAATTTTCAGCTGTAAATGCCGGCGTTAAAGATGTCAAAAAGATTGTTGCGGAAGCTCAAGAAAGATTAAAATTTCGCCAACAACGAACTATTTTATTTGTAGATGAAATTCATCGCTTTAATAAAGCTCAGCAAGATGCGTTTTTGCCCTGGGTTGAAAATGGCACTATTATTTTAATTGGCGCCACGACCGAAAATCCATCTTTTGAAGTAATCTCGCCACTTCTCTCGCGATTACAAGTGATAGTCTTAAAGCCACTTTCAGAAATTGATCTTAAAATTATTTTAAAAAGAGCCATCAAAAGCCAAGTTGGTTTAAAAAATTATTCAGTAATAATTAATAACTCGATTCTTAATTTTTTAGCCAAACAGACAGGTGGTGACGCCCGTTCCGCCTTAAATGCCCTTGAGATAGCCACGATAGCTAAAAAACCAGATTCTCGGGGGATGCGCAATTTAGATTTAAATGATATTACCCAAGCTTTACAAAAACGAATGCTAAATTATGATAAAAAGGGTGATTTTCATTATGATACTATTTCGGCTTTAATTAAAAGTATTCGTGGGTCAGATCCTGATGCGGCTTTATTTTGGTTGGCAAAAATGATCGAAGCCGGAGATGATCCAAAATTTATTGCCCGAAGATTAATTATTTTAGCTTCAGAGGATATTGGCAATGCTGATCCAATCGCTCTAATAGTTGCGACTTCTGCAGCCGAGGCTGTAAATTTTGTGGGACTTCCCGAGGCACAACTCAATTTAGCCCAAGCCGTGACATATTTAGCTCAAGCTCCTAAAAGCAATGCTTCGTATTTAGGTTTATTAGCAGCCATTGGTGATGTTAAAAATCATCCAGAAATTTCCGTACCTTTGCATTTGCGCAACGCCGCCACGGAATTAATGAAAAGTTTAGAATATGGCAAAAATTATAAATATGCTCACAATTTTCCCGAACATTATGTTTCTCAGGATTATTTACCCCGAGAACTTAAAAATAAAGTATATTATCAGCCTGCCGATATTGGCTATGAAGCCAAAATTAAAGCTAGGCTTGATGATTTTAAAAATAAAAAATCATTTTTAAATTAATACTCAATATAATACGAGTTATAAAGCTGGTTTTTTTAATTGACAATTAATTGATTTTGTAATAATCTAAAGGTAATTTGAACATTAAAAATAAATCAGAACGTAAGGGAGGCGTAAACTGATGGCAGGTCAAGCACTAGACACAATCGTGATTCCGGTCTCGCTTAGTTTTTGTGGTATTAAAAAAGGGGCACCCAAAACAGGAGGCAAAAAAGATTTAGGTGAATTTGTCTCAAACATGATTTTTGATCGTTTACATAAAATGGGTGTGAATCCAAATGATCACACTATAATTATTGAAGATCCACAAAATCCCGAAAATGCGATGGTTTTTTCGATGTTATCACGACCCAAACAAAACCCAAGGAGAAGATCAAGATGACACCGCCTGAAAGTCCAATTGCATTAGCTTGGCAATGTTGGAATATTGCCATACATAGTGGAGACACCGGCGAAATGTTGAATATTGTTGATTCTACTTATCGGGTGGAGACTATGCAATCCGATAGCGGTGGTACATATTCAGAACAAATTGGGTTGTTCGCTCAAGCGAGAAGATTAGGGTTAACTTCAGCTATTGTATATGCGCGTGAAATCGCTGATCGTCAATCTTCTGAACGAGCTCAAGTTGCTACTTTTTATCAGCTCGGCATGGAAATTGGGTGGGAAAGCGATTTTTCTAAAAGGGAGCCGAAAATGCTGGGTTACTCTCGGCAATTGCTTTTAATTTTTGCGGTACGCAACTTGACCCTAATGATTATCGCTGGCGCAATAACAACCTGGCTCAATACGAAACCTGTCGTTTTTGTGCCCTTTATACCGCCGCTTTACAGGCCTATCCAGACTTTACTCATCGTGAAATTTGCGAAGCATTGAATTTTCCAAATCCGATGTATCTTGTCAACCATCCCGCAATTTTTCGAACCATAAAACTTATCAGGAAATGGGTTGGTAGATAAAGATAGTTTTCTAATTCAAGCCGTTACCAGGCAATTACCCGAAATGGGTAAAATCCTGAGTCTCGGCTTTTTTTATGTATATAATGGATTTTAAAATTTTCAAACATGACTTTCTGGTATAATTTTTGAAATAATACTTTTGTATATGATATAATAAAATTAATTGTGGATATTTTTAATTCTTATATATTTTAGGGGGGTAAGATTAACATTAAATTCAAAGGCAGAACAATAAAATTAATTGTTTCTGTTTTATTGTTAATGGGACAGTTTGGATTTTTTGGTTATATAGTTCTCAAACCACAAAAACCAGCCAAGGCAACCGATCTAAATGTTAATCCTAATTTTTGGAATCGGTCGGACATGGATTTTGGGACTAAGACGGGTGGGGTTTTGGGCGCCACCAAATTTACCGGAGTGAGCAATAATAATTTTTATAGTACCTCCATTACTAATACTACTGATACCACCGAACTTCAGGTTTCCAAGACCATTACAGAAACTCTTAACGGTAGCTGGAATTATCCTGGTGGCGATTGGGTGATAATCGTTGGCGATTCAGGAAAAATTATCAAATCGACAGATCAAGGATCAACCTGGGCAAGTAAAACTAGCGGCACCGCCAATGCTCTTTATGGAGTGAGTGCTTCTACTAGTGTGCTTGCTTTTGCGGTTGGCGCCTCAACGACTATTCAAAAATCAACCAACAGTTGGGAAACCTGGGTTTCAAGCAATACTGGCGCGCCGGCCAAAGATTATTATGCAGTTCATGTTTATTCAGCTACTGCCGCCGTGGCGGTTGGAGCAGACGGCACGATTATTAAAACGACGGATTCTGGCGCCAACTGGGTACAAAAAGGCGGTGGGGTGACCGCCGCTCATCTTCGCGGAGTAACCACCGCAGACGGCACGAACTTTTTTGCGGTTGGCGACGGTGGCGTGATTGTTAGATCTGCGGATGTGGGAGAAACTTGGGGAATAGTTGGCGGAGAGGTAACAACCAATAATTTAAGAGCCACTCGGGCTTTTAACACTACCAATGCCTGGGCGGTTGGAGACGCTGGCACAATCCTCTATAGCAGCAACAATGGCGCTAACTGGTCTGCGAAAACGTCCGGTACCACTGAAAATCTCTATTGCGTTTATGCTCCAGAAGCGACACGCGTTCGATTTGGAGGTACCAACGGCACTTTTTTATTTACTGATAATACGGGCACTTCTTTTACTGTTAATCAAAGCCCGGGAATGAATGGCATTATTAGGACAATCAACGGCAGATTTAGAACCAAATATATCGCTGTCGGCGATAGCGGAACGATGAGGATATATAAATCTGAAGGAGCCACTCCGGCCACAGACAGCCGTTGGTCCACCGTGCTTTTCGAAGACACCAGCCACGATTTAAAGATGCCTTTGGTTGGTTTTATTAAACTCAAATTAAGCGGGTTTTTGGCCAATGAATATGCCGAAGTTCGGGTGATGGGTTACACTAATAACACTTCCCAAGAAGCCATTACCCCTATTAATTTACTCGGAGGAATCTCTTTTAAGATTTATACTGACAAGATAATGATGGGTGATTTTGCCATCGCCAGGGATGTCGGCAAAACACAGGTGACTATTGACAGCCAAAACTATATGTTTGACGAAATCTATTTTAACGCCCAGCGCCATGCTACTGTTAGAGAAGGATTTTTATTGATAAATTCAAAAGAAACTTTGGGCCAACAGGCAGGAAGTAGCACTTCATCCGTTGATTACAAAAATAGGATTGAGATTACGATTAATAGCAATGCCGGCAAGGTTCAGCTTGACCGGTTGTCTTTAGCGGGGCCGACCGCCCCGGCCAGCAAAAAATCACTTTCTGATTCTTTCCCTGATACTGATAATTTGCAAGCTCTTAGTAATGTCGAATTAACCCAAGCTTCAGCTAGCCCTTTTACCAAAAACCCCGCTAATCCGATTTTACCAGCCGGAGGCGTTGCCACTAATTATTTATATAGCGGTATTAGAAGCGGCAATACTTTTCAAGGATGGGGTGGACATTATGGCACTTCAAATGGGCCATACGCCTGGTATCGTTTTTCGGGTACTTATCCGATCACGGGGCAGTTGACGATGGACGGCACGCCCTTTATCGACACCGGAAATATAAGAAACCGAGAATTTGCCGACCCGAACATATTTTTGGATGATGACGGTTTATATAAAATGATTTTTAATATTTATGCTTGTTATAACGACCGGGTGTATGCCAACGACGATTACGGGGGGGTGGCACTGGCGATTGGCGGCACCAGTCCGACTGATACTTTTGATATTTATCCCAATGCTCAAGATCCGCTTTTACTAATGAGCAGAAGAGGCAATCTTAATCCGTTGGGAGAACTGCCCGATTCGGTAGCCATCACAAAAACAACCGGCTTAAACGCTAATGAAAAATATATGATGTATGGCCAATCAAAGCTTGATGTCGCGGGCTCGATGACTAACCGCGAAATGGTTACCTATACCGGTGCTACTCCTTATAATGTTACGACTTGGCCAACCGGCAATGTGCCTTTGCCGACCTTTTTGTTTTCAATGGAGCAAGTTCAAATAATACAGCGGGATATTGATGACTATATTTTAGTTGGCGGACAATCCGGTTCTACCGGTAATCCGTATGTGGTGCGTTCTCGCAGCCCTTATTGGTGGGAGCCAGGCCTGTTTTATCCGATGACTGGCGCCGGTGGCAGTTGGGAATCAAATAAGGTTTGGTTCCACTTTATGATTCCTAACGAAGAAAGCGGAATTTTTGATTTGTTTTATCGGGCTACGGACGTCGCTGCTAATGGTAACACCGGCACTGCCACTGCCCGTCTCGATGGTTTCGAATGGATGAGTTTATCGGCGGGCCAGGCCTCCGGCTCGATGAACACCGTAGAAATTGTCAAACCAGCCACCGGCTGGAATGAACTTAACCTTAATCTAGATCAAGTAGGCGGTGGCGATAACATTAAAGCCGAGGTTTTAGATGCCGCTGGCAATCCCATTGCCGGCTTTACTCAAGCTGAAGCTGATGCCATCACCACTCCCGGCACGTCGGTCAAAGCCAGCTGGAACGGCAATACCTCGCTTAAATCCATTACTGGCAACATCAAACTCAAGTTCTATTTCACCAAAGCCGTGAATGCCCCTCGTCTTTACCAATATAAATTATATCCCGGCACAAATCCGACCCTAACCTCTCTAAAAGCTGAAAATCGTACCAATCCGGCCGGTACTTCCTTAACTCCCACACTTTCTTGGACATTTCAAGATGCTGATACCAGTGATACGCAAGACGCATATCAAGTAATATTAGCCTCGACACAAGCTAATATTAATAATAATGTGGGCGATCTTTGGGATTCTGCAAAAACTACCAGCGCCAATAGTTCTGCCATTGCCCCGGTGACACTATCCAATGAAACTGTTTATTGGTGGAAAATTCGAACCTGGGATCAAAATGATAATGCCAGTGATTGGTCGCTGGCGCAAACCTTTGCCACCACCAAAGCTGGACCATCAACTGTAACTGAAATTGTTGATAATTATATTACCAATAATATTAATGTCCCATATTCGATTATTAGATATTTACCAGCATCGCTCACTTCAACCTCAAAAGATACTATTGCCCTACAAGAAGAAATCGATAAGCTCAAAGCTGAAATTTGTCCCGGTTCAGCGGCGGATTGTTCTGGCCTAACTCAGGTAGGAGAAAAAATCATTAATAAACCTTTTGGGGTATCTTCAAATATCGCTTATCCGTGGATGATTTTATCTTTAATTTTAAATTTAACCTGGATTTTAAGAATTTTAATTACGCGCACCCAACCCTTTATCCCTTAAAATTTGTTTTTAATAAAAATATAGGAGGAATTTTGGATAAAATGGTTTACTTCACCTCTAGAATTATTACCGGGCTTTTAGTTTTATTATTATTTTTTATTACCATTGGTGAAAGTATTATGGGGTTTAATTTGGGTGGATTTTTAATGCTCTTAGCTTTAGATTTAGTTATTTTATTTTTTACAATTATCGCTTGGCGCAAACCCAAAATTGGCGGGATAATATTTTTAATGCTGGGCATTTTTGCTACTACAATGATGATTGTTATGCCTGACCAAATGGATTTAATGCCAATATTAGTTTTTGGGTTGCCGATTATAGTCGCTGGCATTTTATTTTTAATCGAAGGTTTTTAACTTAAAATAAATAAGGAGGAAATATGAACAAGAAAACGCTTTATATTATTGGTTTGGTAATAATTTTTTTAGCAGCAGGTAATTATCTTTTATATCGATACAAACCCGATTTATTCGCTTCGGTTTTAACCACTTATGGTAATTTTGAGTTCGCCACTAATCAAAATAATGTTAATGTTTATTGGAAATACCCGGGTATTACCACCTATCGATATGCAGGTTCACTGCCAGTTGCACGACAATACAAACTAATTCAATGTAAGCGCGGCGTTACATATAATATCAAGCTGGTAAAAACAGGTTTTCGTGATAATTTTTTTAATGCTTTTTGTCCTAAAAGAACCGGCATTATTCTTTTAACACCAAAATAAATTACTAAACATAAATAGTTAATTTTTAATGAAAAAAATATATATAATAATAGTTATTTTTTTAATTATAGGTTTGGGAACAATTAGTTATTTTGGATATAAATATTGGCAAAATAAACCTAAATCAAATAATCAATCTAATACAAACTCTAATTCAAACAATATCCAAACCACCAATCCACCCTTAGAAAGCAAATATGGATTAGTGTTTCCAGTTGATCAATTTAAAAAACGCCTTTTCAAAAAACCATTTGGAAAATATATCACCTCGCAAAACTCACCGGTTCAACCAGAAAGATTTGCAGGCTTCCATACCGGCGTTGACATCGAATATGAGGATATTACTACTGACGTACCAGTTTATGCGATCGCTGATGGAAAGGTTGTTTTATCGCGAACCGTCTCCGGTTATGGAGGAGTTTTCATGATCGAAATACAGTTAAATGGAGCAACACACACAGTTTTATATGGCCATATTCGGCCAAGCTCTTTACCAAAAGTTGGCTTAAAAGCTAAAAAAAGTGATCAATTAGCAGTTTTAGGCACAGGTTATAGTTTGGAAACTGATGGGGAGAGGCGACATTTACATTTTGCTGTATTGTCTAATCACCGACTTGATTTGAGAGGATATGTTCAAACCAAATCAGAATTAACGGGTTGGATCGATCCGGCGACTCTATATAATTAATAATTTTTATTTTAGGGGGATGATGAAAAAACTATCAAAAAGTTGGTATTTTTGGGGGATTATTATCTTTGGTCTTGGTTTTTGGTGGAATAATTATAATCCTTTGGCGCTATTTCATTCATGTCAATTATTAAGATACACAAATCCGTATTTTAGTTTTACCGGCTGGATATCGGGACAGAGACTTGCCCTAAATAGTTCGTCAAGTATTATTTCGAGTCTCACCCCAAGTTATTGCTATTTTCCAACTTTGTTGGGTTTAATAATAATGACGATCGGAATAATTATTCTTATTGTTGCAATTTATAAACATCAATTATCCCGTCAAAAATTACAACCTAAGCAATTTTAAAATTTAAATATATGAAAAATAATGCCAAATATCTTTTATTATTAATTTTTTTAGCAGTTATTTCTTTTATTGTTTGGGATAAAAGCCAATCGACCTCATTAAATCAAGTCGAAAATAAAACTTTCTTAAAAAAAATTGATAAGATTTATCTCGAACCTGCTCTCGATAGCCAATTTAAGCCGCATATAAAATTATTTTATGAGGACAATAAAGTCCAATATTCTTTAATTTCCGATAAAAATATGGCAGAAATGGCAATTATTTCCCAAAAGGATAATTTTAGTTTAGATAAAATCGAAGAAATTACCAAAAATTATCACCCAACGTATATTAAAAAAAATTATAATACTTGGGAAGCTGAAACTAAAACTATTTATTTCTATTCAAAAACTGCTAATACTCACCAAAAAAAATTATTAGATTATCTTAAACATCAAACCGCTAAGGAAAATTGGACAATGGCTGCTGGTGGAGATATTATGCTTGCGCGTCATGTTGGCAAAAAAATGCTCGAAGCTTCTAATTGGAATTTACCGTTTTTGAAAATTAAAAATCTTTTTTATTCAGCCGATGTCGCTTTTGCAAATTTAGAATCTCCATTTGCTGAAGGAGGACAAAAAATCTTTGAAGGCATGGTTTTTGGAGCCGATCCTAAGGCTGTTTCAGGCTTAAAATATGCCGGCTTTGACGTCTTGTCATTGGCTAATAATCATTTTGGAAATCAAGGCAAAAAAGGTATGAACTACACCATGGATTTTTTGACTGAAAATCAAATTAATTATTCTGGAGCGGGTACAAACCTGACTAAAGCCCGAAGACCCACCTTAATTGACGTTAACGGCTCCAAAATAGCTTTTTTAAGTTATGAAGGGGTAGATTCAACCCCCCAAAATTACGTTGCCGATGCGACTTCCTCGGGTTTTGCCAAATGGAATTTAAACACATTGGCTCTGGATATTAAAAATGCCAAAAATGAAAAAGCTGAATTTATTATCGTCTCCATGCATGCCGGAACAGAATATAAATATTTACCGCGCGACGACCAAAAAGATTTTGCCCGAAAAACCATTGATCTTGGCGCAGATTTAGTGATTGGACATCACCCGCATCGCATACAAACTTTTGAAAATTATCATGGTAAAATGATTTTTTACAGTTTGGGTAATTTAGTTTTTGACCAAATGTGGTCAGAACAAACAAAACAGGGCATGGTAATTAAATTTGAGTTTGTTTCGAATCAAATAAAATCATTTCAAATAATTCCGGTGTATATTGAGAATTATCAACAACCCAGATTTTGTTCGCAAAATGAAGCCGAACAAATTTTGAATAATATTCTCCCTGATTCTAAGCTTTAAGTAATTTTATATTAGTGTTATATTTAAATTAGAATTAAATTTTGGAGGAATAATGGATAATTTACCAGATCCTGGTCCTGAAAAATGTATTTTTTGCCAAATTGCCGCCAATAAAAGTCCGGCTGAAGTTGAATATTCTGACCAAAATGTGGTTGGTTTTTGGGATATTCATGCCCATGCTCCTGTGCATATTCTAATTATTCCCAGAAAACACATTTCTTCGATTGAAGATGTTAAAGAAGAGGATTGGCCAATTGTCTCCCAAATGTTTAAAGCCGCCCGAGAAATTGCGCACAAGAAAAATCTACACAATAACGGGTATCGCTTGGTGGTTAATTATGGTATTAACGCGGGCGCTATGGTGGACCATTTGCATTTACACTTATTGGGTGGCAAGAATTTGGGGCCAATCGCTTGAAATCTTTATCGTTTTTGGGTATAATAGAAAAAGATTAAGAAAGAGAGGTGTTTTAAACCGTGTTAGAAGTTAGAAGCAAGAATCGCGAACCGGCGGAAAAGCTTTTCCGCCGATTTAATCGCTCTGTCCAACAGAGTGGTATTTTAAGTTTGGTCAAAAAGAAAAAATATTATAAAAAGAAGGTTTCTAAAACCGTGAGACGTGACGAAGCTAAACGTGAACAAATGGTAAAAGAGCTACGTCGAAAAAGAAAAGAAGGTTATTAATTTTTAATAGGATTAATATGGTTAAATTATTAGATCAAATTGAAGCAGATTTTATCCAAGCCTTAAAATCAAAAGATAAAAGCCTGGATGTTTTAAGAATGTTAAAAAGCGCTCTTAAAAATGCTGAAATTGCTAAAAAAGAAGCCTTAAATGATACTGAAATTTTATTGGTGATTCAAAAAGAAAAAAAGCAGCGTCAAGACTCAGTTGAGGAATTTACTAAAGGCAATCGGTTAGAGTTAGTCGCCAAAGAAAAATTTGAAATCTCAATTTTAGAAAAATATTTACCAAAAGGCCTAAATGAAGCCGAATTAACCAAAATTATTGATGCCGCAATTTCAGAAACTGGCGCAAAATCAAAATCAGAAATGGGTAAAGTAATGTCAAAAGTTATGCCACAAATTACTGGTCGTGCCACCGGGGAACAAGTTTCTAAAATAGTTAATTCGAAACTTGCGTGAAGTTATAATTATGGAAAAAACTTTTTTGATTTTTATTAATCAAACTCGCAATATAAATTTAAATCAATATCAATCACAATTTGAAGAAATTCTCGAAAAAATTCTCAAACCGCTTAAATTAGCTAATAATCTTGAAATTTCAGTCACTTTTGTCACCAAATCTGCGATTAAAAAAATAAATCTTGAACATTTAGGTAAAAACATTACTACCGATGTTTTGAGCTTTAAAAGTGAAATTCCCCTAAGATCATCTAAGGTTTTAGCGGATATCTTTATTTGCCCCCCTAAAGCTAAAATAAATGCCCAGAAAGCGGCAATTTCCGAAAAACGTGAAATTCTTCAGTTATTTATACATGCCCTAATGCATATTTCAGATTTAGATCATGAAAAACCTCAAATGAAAGAAAAATGGGATTTGATTTTTAAAAAATTGACGAATATAATAGAAGAGAAATAGCAATCGTTTTTTAATTTCATTTGATTATTGTATATTATAATTTTATTTTTATGGGAGGGGTTAGTGGCGACATCAAAATCAATGATCTGCAGCTTAGACATTGGCACCAATAAAATTGCCACTTTAGTTGGGCAAAAAAAAGAATCAGGTGAGATTGAAATTTCCGGTTTCGGTCTATCTCCATCATCAGGTGTCAGAAAAGGCATGGTGACTGATATTGAAGAGACTATTTCAGCCATTTCAGCTTCCCTTGAAGAAGCTGAAAGAATGGCGGGAACACCGCTTGAAAAAGCGATACTCTCTGTTGGTGGGGTGCAAATCTCATCAGCAAATAGTAAAGGTGTAATTGCCGTTTCTCGAGCTGATGGCGAAATTTCCGAAGATGATTTAATGCGTGTGATTGAGGCTGCTAAAGCTGTTTCTTTGCCGGCAAATCGAGAAATTCTCCATGTTATCCCTCGAATTTATACTGTCGATGGCCAAGATGGTGTCAAGGATCCGGTTGGTATGACTGGTATTCGACTTGAAGTCGATGCCCACGTTGTCTCAGCCTCAACTCCTTGTATTAAAAATTTAACTAAATGTGTTTATCAAGCCGGCTTGGATATTGAAGAATTAGTATTTTCAGGGATCGCCACCTCGTCAGCCTTTCTTTCCAAACAACAGCAAGAAATTGGTGCCGCCGTGATTGATATTGGTGCCGCCACTACGACAATGGCAGTTTTTGAAGAAGGCAACATTCTTCATTCTGCGGTCTTGCCGGTTGGGTCAGATCATATTACTAATGATATTGCAATTGGCCTTCGAACTTCAATTGATGTTGCCGAACAAATCAAAATTAAAAATGGACAAGCCACCCCAGACGACATTCGCGAATCAGAAGAAATTGATTTATCCAAAATAGATAAATCAGAAAAGCAGAAGGCTTCTGCGGTATATGTGGCCGAAATTATTGAAGCCAGATTACAAGAAATCTTTTTATTAATTTCTGACGAATTAAAAAATATTGGTCGTGATGGTACCTTACCAGCCGGGATTGTTTTAACGGGAGGGGGATCAAAAATATCTGGAATTTGCGATTTAGCCAAAAAAACTCTCAGATTGCCCGCTCAAATAGCAAAATTACAAGTCCCTGTTACGGGTATGATTGACAAGTTAGATGAGAGCATATATGCTTGTAGCATAGGCTTAATGATTTGGGGATTAGGTGCCACCCGTTCCGGAGTCATTACTCGGGG
>Ga0209431_10001123_pt1 | contig 22228 bp, 34 predicted proteins | sample RifCSP13_3_FD_184021 | JGI IMG/M metagenome (GOLD analysis project Ga0209431, IMG submission 184021) | Soil microbial communities from Rifle, Colorado - Rifle CSP2_sed 13_3 (SPAdes) (version 2) | ecosystem: Environmental > Terrestrial > Deep subsurface > Rock core/Sediment | place: Rifle...
CAGGCAAAGCCACAGTGCGACATGGGGTGAGCCCCACTCGAACTAACCCCCGGTGGGACAGGGGGAAAAGACCTGCCTGAAGGCAGACAGGCATCTACACTGTCAGAGGGATTCTGTTCCTGATGAGTCTGGGGTGTGGAATTTGATCTCGATCTGATACGTTCCCCTTCCCTCAGCCAAGAACGCGGCATCTGAAAAAGAAAAACCAGGACGGGGGGAACAAAAAGCCTGGGCTGGCAAATGATAATCCAAAGCAAAAATGCGCAAGTGTCAAAATACCGGCGTGGTGGCGAACCCGTGTTTGTTTTTTGGTGGATGCTGGCTGTGCGGCAAAACCAAAAGCGCCGCAGGCCATCACCACCAAAACAACACGCCACCACCCGTATTTTGAGAGCACACTTGCCGCATTTTTTCTGCTTTGGGAATTAGCCAGAAATCCAGGCATTTTTGTAGTGCAAGGCAAAGGCAAAGGCAAAAAAAACCTTGCATAATTGTAAACTCTTTTGTATTGCATTGTATTGCATTGTGTGCTACACTGTAGCTATGAAAACATCAATCCAGCAAGCAGCAGCACGATCCCTAATACACAGGGCAATCACAGCGCCAACCCAAACAAAGGCGCAAATCTTGGCGCAGGCAGCAGCCGCCCTTGATCCATCCGTCAACCCAAACAAAGTTCAAGAAATCTGGCTAGCAAAGTTCAGCCAAACAAAAAAGGCAGGTTCATAATGTCAGCATCATTCGAGCATTTCATCTGCGTTCTAGTAATGCGGTTTCTTTCTGTGCTCCCCCTTCCATGGGCGGTGTCCCATGTCTAGCGTTTACTTCGGCGGTTCCCGATCGCTCCCATCATCCCCCATCGTGGGCCAGGTTGTAAAGGCAATTCTTAGTTCCGGCCAGTCCGTTACTGTTGGTTGTGCCACAGGCGCAGATCAGCAGGTAATACAGTCTGTTGGTGTCTCATCGTTTTCGCAGCTTCGCGTGTTTGCAGCCTTCGCTCAGTCCGGGGCCGGTTCCTGGTCGGGTTCAGCCGTCCGCCAGGTTCAGCAGTTCGCAAAAATGGGCGGGTCCGTGTCATGGCTGGCCGGTGGTGGTTTGCAGGTTCCCATGGTCGCCCGTCTCATGTCCCGTTCCGTGGCAGGTCTCACAGGCGCATCCGCAGCCGTCTTTTTTAGTCCTGGGGTTGGCTCGCTCAAAGTCGCTGGTGTTGCAGTAGAGCGCGGCATTCCGGTTTTTGCTTTTTCCAATCCCATGCCAGGCAGCCCGCGCGGTTGTGCCGGTTCCTGGGTCAAATCTCAGTTCATGGGTTTTCAATGCTGGCAGTGGTTGTCCGCGCAATTATCTTTTATTTAGTCACCTGCCTGCGCAGGCAGGTCTTCCGCGAGGCGTTCTCGCGGTTCAATCAATCAATAGGAGAAACCAGCAAATGAGTCCAATCAATACCCCCCCCGAAGGCAAAGGCGCCATCAACTTACGCGGCAGATGTTTCGTGCAGGGCGCATACCGTGATTGTTTGGTGATCGAAGCAAGCAGCCTTTCAAAATCCGCCAAAGTTCAAGTACGCGGCAGTCTGTTTGTTACCGAAGTCACGTTTCAGAACATTGCCAATATTTCGCTAGTCTATGACGACGGAACCATCCTTCAATCGTTCGGAGCGCCGCGCGCAACGAACACAAACTCACTCGCGTTCATTCAATTCAGCCACCTGTCTGCGTGCGACGCACAGGCAGAGGCGATCCAAGAGCAAACATGAAAACCTACTACGAACAACGCTATTGCGACGAATGCGTCCGTGTCCACTGGCTGGAAGTCACCCGCAGGCAAAAGCAAATCTGCCACGGAGAGACCTACTTCCCACACGGAGACCCAACCCACTACACCCGCCGACTCGGACATGGTATAGAAGTGATCGAGAAAGTTTATAACCTGCCGATTGACTGGCAGATGGTGCTTGAAGCGAAAGAGCCAGAGCGCGACCTGTCTGCGTGCAGCGCACAGGCAGAGACAGTAGACCAGTCTCAAGACTGGTAAAGGAAAACACAATGTTTTACTTCACGACATACCAAACATACCTAAAGCAGGAATTCTGGTTCACGGTCACAGAACGTTTTTTTGGAAAAGTGCGATATACCAGTTCGACTTACCCGACCGTCGAAGAAACTGAAACCGCAGCGCGGGAATTCGTCGCATACTACGAAGCAATCGCACGACGCGACGAAGAAGATTATCTGAACTCACTCAAAGGAGAATCCAGCAAATGAACAGTTACGTTTACATCAAAGAGCCAGGACTTTACACCGTGGGGTTTTACGACCCATCCGGTAAGTTTCAGCCAGAGAGCTATCACGCCAGCCAGGAAGCAGCAGCCGAGCGCGTGCACTGGCTCAACGGCGGCAGCGACAGCGACGAAGGCGAAAGCCCCGCCGAGACCATCCGCAAGAACGCCGATGCCAAACGATGGAGCAAATAGCATGAACGCCCAACCCATCCAACCCAACACCCTATTAGATGACCTCCATCCGAAACGCTTCCTCCAGGTTTCGGACCTGCTCGAACGCTGGAACGTGCAGCAGCTTATAGTCACGATTTCACGCATGATGAGCGAAGAAACCGTACCCAACCCAAAGGACTTGGATCCAAAAACCGCGGACAAGCAGCACCCCAACGGAAAGCCGCGCGTAGTAATGCAGCCAGTGCTTTACTTCAAGACCAAGGCCGGCGCAGAATTCCCGCGCGGTTATCTGGTCTCCGCACAAGTGGACGTGGAGTCGCTCAAGTCATCGACCGGGGCCAGGACAACCGGCGAAGTGATCGGCAAGAAGATTATCATTTTCGTAGGCGAGCACAGGAAGCAAGCCGTATTGAGGATCTCGCCGGTAAAGCCAGAGCCGGAGAAGTAGCCGTGCCAACGCACGAAGCAGCGGCCGGCGAAAAACCGCCGCCGCTGATTTCATAGTTGGGCGGACTCGCCCAGGAGATGAAAATGTTTGAAAGTATCAAAGATTGGTTTTGGAATCGTAGCATTGCATATGATCTTCGCAAAGCTGGCATAAAAGCCGAAATCCGCAAAGGTTCAAGTTTTGCTGATGCGATAAAGCAGTTGGCAGAGGAAGAAGCCGCCCAACAAGGCGTGCAGGCGGACAATTGCCCGCGGTGCGGCGGTCGTGGTGAAGTGCGTAATGAAGGTTTTGTGTGGGTTGCTTGCCCCGTCTGCGATGGTGCGGGCATTGCCGCTAAAGCCTAAGCCGTTTGCACCCAACCCGCCGATGACCTCGGCGGGTTTTTCTTTCAAAAAAATTTTTCGAGCCTGGCGGCTCGCACTTCGTGGCGGGACGGATAAAGACTCCGGTTTACTGTTGGCTTCGCGTTTGGGTTTGGGAATACACCCGTTTCGACAGGAGAGCCAGGGCATAAGCCGCCACGCGAGGCGTGGCATGCCCTTCCCGGAATGAAGCCGACGAGTTTCCCACCAGCCATTGACAGCACTTGGAGTATTTGGTATATTTGGCTTATGACCAAGACGACACTATCAACCAAAGAAGCGGCGGAGATACTGGAAGTCAGCGACCAAACCATTATCAACTGGTGGAAAGAAGGATTTATTGAAGGATACAAACTCAATCCGTCAAAGAGCAATTCGGCAATACGTGTCTCTAGGAAACGCATTGACCAAATACTTAGAGAACGAACGAACCCGAGAAGTCAGCCAACAGGAAAATAACGAAACTGCAATGTTTCTTTTCCTGTTTGTCGTCGTCTGGTTAGTTGCACTAGAATTCGGCCATAAGTAAAAAGACCGCCCCCCGCTCTAACGGAGGGCGATCAAGAGCCATCTTCGCAAAGGTAAGACCATTTACACCTGTACCTTTACAACCGAATAGCTCAGAGCGGGTGATGGGACTCGAACCCACGATATCTTGCTTGGGAAGCAAGCGTTCTACAGTGGGAATAGTACATTATAAATCCTTTACGAGCTTCGAAACAGGCAAATACTGACGCATGGAATCCAGCTTCAGGGTGCGAGTGTAGCGATGGATCATCTCTGAATTATTCCACCGGCCCCCCTCCATCAACACACGTTCAGGAGCACCATTCTCCGTGGCAAGCACGGCGAAAGTACGACGAAAATCATGCGGCGAAAGTTTTATGCCAATTCGCCGACCCCATTCCCTGACAATCGACTGCAACCCTTCGGGAGTCAGCCCACCCCCCGTAAAAACATTCGTGAATAAAAACCCCTGCCCATCCGCAACCTCGCGGTAATGCAGCCAGCGCGCGATATTCTCGGCGGTCTCGGGGGAAAAAACAGCCGCCGACCACTGACCACCCTTGACGATCACTTGTAAAACACGTTGATTCAGATCAGTATCCGCTTGCTGAAGCCGGCAGATCTCCGAACAGCGCAGGCCCGTATCCAACGCCACAGACGCAATCGCCAGATCACGAGTCCCCTTCGACGTATACGGATCAAATGAAGCCAGCAACCGCAAGGCCACATCCGCACTCAAAGCGCGCTGTGGCTTGCCAGCAACACGCTTCAACTTCGCCGACAATGCAGGATGACTGCCATACTTCCATGAAAGATATTTCTGACAGGCAGCCAGGGCAACGCAGCGCCGGCTACTCCCCCACTCAGGCTTAGAGACAAACTCAATCAATCCAGCAGCCGAGAGATCTGCAGGGTCACACGATTTGCTAAGCAAATCGGACAGGAAGCGGAAAAGCACACTTGCATAAGTGCGCTTGGTTGTGTCTGCAAGCGGAAACGACGCAAGGAACTCTCGAACCCGAATCATATAGCACCTCCACGATCAGAAACTAGACGAAAGCGACAAGCGTTTGTAACTCACACTTTGGTAAGGCGTCGCCATCTACAAAAACGGGAGGGCTCGAAGAGCCCGAGCCCTGTTTTTGTAGACGCAACAAATGTCACCAACCGCGCGGGAGAATCCAGCAAGACAATCACACACGATTAGTGACAATCCGATTTTACCAGAAGGAGAATCCAGCAAATGAACAAAAAGGACGATGTATTTCGCAATGGCGAGAACGGCGCGCAGCGCCAAACCACTCGCTATGATGTGCTCGATGCACAGAGGGACGGTAAATTCCCCGTCCGAGACGGCGAGACCGGACACCCCATCGGCTCAGACGGCAAGACTGATTGGGCACGCGTGATCCGGGAGGCGAACGAAGAACAATGACCAATACGACAAGTAGAGTACTAGCGGCCATCACGGATTATTGGCGGGAGAACGCCATCCCGCCAACCATCCGCAACATACAAGCAGCAACAGGCTTACGCTCTACATCAGCAGTTCGTCACTGCTACCTGAAACTCGAAAAATACGGGGCAATCAAAAGAATAAAGAGCAAGCCTGTACCAATCTCAATCTATCTACTCATAAGGAGAAACCAGCAATGACAAACCAAACAGTGTCGCATGGCGCCATTGGCGCAACAAGTGACAGCGGCATAGGCCGATTCTTCGCCGGAGCAGGCAAAGTAATAATCGCCTTGACCGTGCTCGCCTTTCTCGGATTACACACGCTCAACTTTTTTGCGTGGACCTTCCCCGACGAGCAAGCCATCTACCGCCCTCTTGGATTCGGATTGACAGGCGGAGCCTTCATCGCCTACATCCTGATCTTCAAGTTTCTGGCAAAGACAGACCTGCAAAAGTTCGTATCCATGTCCATGATCCTGATTTGCGGGATCGGCGAACTGGCAGCCGCAGGCTTCGGGATGCAAGTCGAAGCCTATACAAACGTAGGGATAGCCTTCACGAAGGAGGAAATCGACATCATGATTTGGGCGATCCGCATCCTAGGCGGAGTCCATGCAGTAGCACTTGTGCTCGACTTCATCGGGGATGACATCGGCGCAGCATGGAGAAAAACGCCCATCGACAACACCGTATTCGACCGCAGAGTCGAGAGCCGAACCTATCCCGCACAAGTTCCCCAGGTCGTCCCCTCCCCCAACGTTCAGCCGCAGGACTACACCGGAATCGCCAAGGAACTTTATCACCCAAAAACGCAATTCATCGAAGAACAGAAGGAGGCGGGCACACAGCCCAACCCTTTTCAACCAGAGTAACCGAATTGACTCAAAGCCTATGGATGCAGACCATCACCAGCAGGGACGGGAGCAAACGCCGAGCCTTTTGCCTGTCCTGCTTGAAGGAAGGCAAGGACTGGATCGGCGGAGATCTGTGCAGCCACATGCTGGCAGAACAGGAGCCGGTAGCGCCACCGTCGAAACTCGAGAAGCCTGAAAAATATAATCCAAAGAAGCCTGTCCGAATGCGCTACGAGAAAAAGCAATGACAGATGAAGTCCGTCCGCCTGCGTGTCCAATTTGCCACGCTGATTTGAATGTATATGAGTTTCTCAAATTAGCGGCATCAGTGTTTACAGCGATGGGCGTCCGTGAAAAATGCCCACGCTGTAAGACTGTTTTTTATCTGGAAAGCGAAGAAGCGGTACACACAATAGAAGTCATCGATAACTTTACGGGAAAAAGACGCCCCCTTGTTGAGAAAACTTGTAGATGTGGTTGTGGATGGAAATTCAAAACACGCTTCGAGAATAAGAAATATTTCAACAACCGCCACAGGCAGCACGCCTATGACGCAAAAAAAATTCTTACGGCACGTGCCATAAGAAAGTAAGGAGAAACCAGCAAATGAACAACACGCCAACGATCAAGACCTGCATCTGCCTCCAATACATCGGAGACAACGGCCCCTGCCCCGAGCATGGCGATCCGCCCAAGGGGTACGTTCCACCAAGGATGAGATCAAATGAGCCAAAACCAGAACCACTACTCCAAAAAGCCAAGCGCCTGCTGGAATTCCGGCGCCGAACATCACGAGCACCACGGCTGGACGATGATCTCATTACACAGACCAGACTCCGCAGGTTGATGAAAGTCATCCGGCCTAGCCGGTTCGCTAGATGGTTTCGCAAACTGACCGGAAAGTAAAACGCTCCCGCGCGGTCGAAGCCGCTCGGGAGCACCATGAGCATAGGAGAGTATACCATGAGCCGCAAGATCATAGTCACAGGAAAAGAAGTATGGGAAGGGCGCGCCAGCAACTACGCGCGCTACTACCAAATGTTGCAGACAGGCCAGGCACAGGGCGAACACTTCAGACGCCTCGTGCTCGAAGCACTCCAACCCCTTCCAAAGCCACACATAAACCTGTTTGGGGCATTGGAAGCCTCCCTATACCCAGGCCATGACAATTACACGTTCTGGACAGCCTTTCAAAACCTGCAAATGGCAAGGTTTGATTGCAAGGAATTTGACGGTTCAGAACTGCTAATTAGATGGTTTTGGTCAGAGCAGGCATGGTCTGAATATGTGACCGAGTTCAACGCATTACCCGAACCAGTACCGGCCTACCACTACACAGAAAAGAACGGCTACCCCGAACTGGAACCCTATTGTTACCCTGTGTACAACTCCCGGACAACCCCGGTACAACTTCTTTCGCATAAGTAAAAGTTGTACCCAAAAAGGCAAAGTTGTACACAGTTTTGAGAGTTGTACCACGAAAGGGCGAGTTGTGGCAAAAGTTGTACACAGGCCGAGTGGTACAACTTTACTCTACCAAATCTTCACAATTACTCTACAAAGAAAAGTTGTCCCGTTGTACACACCCGCTACTACTACTACTGATAACTATATAAACGTATTCAAAAAGAGAGACTCAAATGATAGAAGGCAAACCAACCATGAAAGCCGCGATCCTCATCCTAATCCTAATCCTTGCGTCCCTTGCCTGCATGACAAGCACCATTCCGGCACCCACCGCCACAAAGAGCGCGCCGGCAACACCGACTCAAACAGCGATACCGGATCCAAAAGCCGAACCCGCAGCCGGCGCAGTCTTTGACATCCCCACTCCCGACCCCCTATGCGCGACCGTCACCGCCATCCAATCCCTACACTTACGGGACCAGCCAAACGAGCAAGCGCGCATACTGGCATACCTTCACAATGGGAAGCAGGTCAGAGTTATTGCCTACGGCCCTTGGTGGAAAATATCCACCGCCAAAGGCACCGGCTACGCCAATGCGAAATACTTACGGCTTACGGAGTGCATGGAATGATAAAACCGCCGATTCATCCCGCAACCCCGCGCCGGCTCAAGACCGAATTCAGACGGGCACGCTGGAATTTCCAAACACTGGCAAAGACAATCGGCGTCAACGTGTACTACGTACACCGGCTCATTCGCTACGGCGAACAGCCGACAAATCCAAACATCCGCAGGATGCTTTACTTGCCAAAGCACCAGCGATCGAACACAGACAAAAAAAGCGAGCCACTACCGCCACACATCAAATGGTGGAGATACACACTGGACAAACAGGCCAGGAACACCATCGTAGAAAGGTTATATCATCATGCACAACATATCGACACTCAATGAACGCATCCTTGCCATCACAGGCCACACCACTGACATCAACGAAGCACTCGACGAATTCGAGAACGTGAAGGAAGCCGTAGGCGAACTGTTCGATGCTAATCAAGCATTGGCAATCCTGAATCGCCGCCTGAAGCTCACACTCGATTACGCCAACCAAACCATTGCCATCATCGAAAGAGATGCGGCAATGTTCATCACGCCAAAAGGCCGGCAGTGGATCGAGAAGTACAGAGATCAATACGGTAAGTTGTCAAACACCGTTGCTCAGTCAAAAGAACTAACACAAAAGGAGAAACCAGCACGGCTGATAGCCGATAGCTGAAAGCTGAAAGCACCATAAGGAGATAAGACCATGTTAGCCCAACTGATTAAGCAAATGATTGACGATACACGCCAGGGCAAACCAGCCAGGCGTAGACTCAAGAACGGCCTGCATATGACCGTCACTACGCACAAACGCGAGCGCGCAACCGCATATGCGCTAATCATTTCGCGCAACAAGGTTTATCCATCAGAGCAGGAATGGAAAACCGTGCTCAAACATTGGCCGTACAAAATAGAGCAAGTAGAACCGAGTAAAATCGTGGACAACGACCGGCGCATGGCGTTGAAAGCTGAAATACCCGCGCCGGCAATTCAAGAGCAGATGTGGCGCTAAGCGCCATAACGCTTTAGGCGCTCGTTTTAGGAGCTCATTTTAGGAGCACGATCATGACAGTCACCGAACTCGAACCCACCGATCAACCCATCACTGATAAGACACGCGCAATCCTGCAATCCATCGACAGCAAACTAGCACAATTGCAGGACGTGAGCGAAACCGTCAGAGAAATCAAAGAACAATTAAACACAGGCAACACGTGGCGGACTGCCATCATTCGCGCGCTGAATCAATTCCTGTCTCACGTTGATCCTAATTGGAAAAAGAACCACCAATGAAATTCACCACTCGCCAACAATCAGATGTGCGGCGCTTGTCTTATGAGAAAACAATCTCGCGAAATTCCTAGTTTCCATGTCCAGTGTCCGTTTACCAAGTGTGTCTATAATGGCTTGGTTCACGACAGCGGGTGCGATAATCCCCGCATCAATCGCGGCAATAGCGATGCTCGTTGCCACAACATGAACCGCGCGCAAATCATCTCGCACCTAACACGGCGTGCACCCGACTTGGGGCAGGCTACGGCCTTGCGCAAAATGGACGATGGCAGCATGGGTGATTTTGATTGGAGCAATGACACCCAAGAACCGCCCCGCAGCTAAAACCAGCCGTTCTGTGATACACTAGCAAACAATCCAAGCCGCTTCCGCGCCATTGGCCCGGAAGCGGACAAGGCGACTGCCTTCACAACCAGCCGCGTCAGAAATGACGCGGCTTTTTTATTTACCTGCCAAAGGCAGGTTTACACAAACATGGAACAATTATTCAAAATCGTTTCGATCATCGACCTCATGAGGGACAACTACAACCATCATGCTTCACGCGTGGCAGAGTACACCGTCAAACTGGCCGAAGCAATGGGCATACCGGACATAGAACTCATCGAAGCCGGAGCACATTTACACGACATAGGAAAATTACTCGTATCCAGAGATATATTGAATCTGGAACGCAAACTAAAACCGGATGAACGGGAAAAAGTAGAGCAGCATTCACGCCTGGGTTGGGCAATCATGTCACAGGCGGACTACGATCCAATCATCACAAATATGGCACTAAGCCATCACGAGAAATGGGACGGCTCAGGATACCCGGACAAACTCTCAGGCCAGCAAATACCCCTGCCTGTCAGAATGCTCTCCGTGTGCGACGTGTACGACGCACTGACCAATCAACGACCCTATCGGAACCGCTACACCTACAACTTCGCAAAATCATACATCCAGGGACTAAAGGGCATAGATTTTGACCCGGAAGTCGTGGATGTGTTTTTCGACAAGGTAATACCCACAGAAGAAACAGGGAAGGTGGACGGATGACATCCCTAGAATTTTGGAGCGGCGTGATTGCCGTCCTTGCAGTGCAGCTTGCGAATATGTACATGAGCTACCAGGCACGCAAAGCCGGCGCGCCACTCAGCAACGCCCAGGCACAGGAAGCAATCTCCGAAGCATGGGAAAGAGTAGGACAGGAATACGCCAGGCTGATAGAGAATTACAAGGCACAGGAAGATGAATTGACCGCATTACGTCCATTGACATTGAGAATAGCAATGCAAGAGCAGTCCATCAACCAGGCCGCAGAAGATAAAGCAGACTGGAAACGCTACGCAGAAAAGCTGTCAAACCAGTTGGAAGAACACAACATCATCCCAATTGCATTCCGCAGATTACCAAGTGACGGAGACACGATGGACAAGATCAAGGCGATTACGAGAGCGAAGAAGTGACGTGCCAAAGAAGAAACCAACAAACGGAAGAAAACACGGCGGACAGCCAGGAAATAAGAACGCACTCAAACATGGCTTCTATGCACGCCAATTCACAGCGGACGAGAGCAAGCGACTCGAAGAACAAGACCGCTTCACGATTGAAAGCGAACTTGACCTTATCCGTATATGCATGGATAGACTTACAAAGCAATTATCTTTCGATGAAATCACTCACAGCGACGACAAAGGCAATTACACCCGCGACAACCATTATTTACAGCAATTGAACACACTATCGCTTATGACCCAATCCTTATCCACCATGATACGAACGCACTACCTCACGCGCGGCAAAGGCGGAACGCTCGAACAGGGCATCATGGAAGCATTGGAAGAACTCAGGCTTGAATTAGGATTATAAAACAGACAGGAGACGGACGACAGACGACCGGTCTTCGGTCTTCAGTCTTCGGTCAAAAAAATGAGCACCATCAAACAGACCATCAAGCACATCGCAAAGAACTTCGCTTCGTTCACCGAACGCGGCGGAGGTATCACCATGCGTAAGTACCAGCTTGAACCGGCCAAAGCGATCATTGATTCAGTGATCAAAAAAAAGGGACTCACGTTCGTCGTCATCATGTCACGCCAGGCAGGCAAGGACGAACTTGTCGGAAACCTGCTGGCATTCCTATGCAATCTATTCGCACACCGCGACGTGGGGATCGTCGTCGCCAACCCAACCTACAAACCGCAGACGATCAATGCAATCATGCGCTTCGAGAAACGGCTCTCGACAAACCTGATTACAAAAATGTTCTGGTCGAAACGCTCCGACTTCATGCGAATGATCGGGAATGCAGTCGTCAGTTTCCTGTCAGGTGACGGAAGCGCCAACGTGGTAGGAGCAACAGCCTCACTCGCGCTCATCATCAACGAAGCCCAGGACATAGAGCCGAGCGTATATGATAAAAAATTCGCTCCCATGGTTGCATCCACAAACGCAACCCGTCTCATTACCGGCACAACATGGACAAGCAAGACTCTATTAGCAAGAGAGATGCGAGCCGCGCACGAACTCGAAAAGCAGGACGGGATAAAAAGAGTCTTTATCTACAATGCCGACCAGGTCCGCAAGATCGTGCCCGCATACGGAACATTCATCGACAACGAAATCAAGAAACTAGGCCGGCAGCACCCGCTCGTAAAAACGCAATACTTCTGTGAGGAGATCGACGAACTAACTGGTATGTTCAACGCCGCACGCCGGGCACTGATGATCGGAGACTGGCCCGTCCTCAGTCCTCCGTCTCCCGTCCTTGGTCACATCTACGCGCTCACCATCGACGTTGGCGGACAGGATGAAGCACTCCTGAATCTCGACGGCATGGGGAATCCGGGCCGGGACTACACAACACTCAACATCGTGGACGTAGACCTTTCCACGCTCGAAGATTTGCAAGCGCCAACATACCGCGTAATACAGCGGTTTTCATGGCAGGGAGAAAGTCACGTTTCTATTTTCGGCAAAATCAAAGCAATCGCCGAAACATGGAACGCGCAGTACATCGTCATAGACTCAACCGGAGTAGGGGAGGGGTTATGGTCGATGACAGCCAAACGATTCCCGACAAAAACCATCCCCGTCAAATTCTCACAGCAAACCAAAAGCGAGATCGGATACGCATTCATCGGCATGATCGAAACCGGCCGGTTTAGAGATTGCGCGCCGAGCGAATTAGTCGCCGAGCAATACGCCAACTGCGAAAGCGAAATCCTGATCGGGCCAGCCAAGACCATGCGCTGGGGAGTCAAGGACGGAACGCGCAACAGCAGCGGTCAACTCATCCACGATGACCATATCACAGCCGACGCCATGACCGCCGAACTGGATCGCCTAACATGGTTCGTGCCGTCAGAAACCACGATCATAGAGCCGGAGCAGGACGTATTAGAGGAGATGAGTAATGCCTATTAGACGGAAGACAGAAGACAGGAGACCAATCGTCAGTCATCGGTCTTCGGTCACTAAGAAACAACTCGAAACGCAAGTATCAATACTCAACGACGCGCTCGAAGCATCGCTCGCGCTCAGCCCCGAAAGAGATTCAAACTTCTTCACAGGCGGCATGAGCGGATTGTACGAAGGCCGCAGCACGTGGGATCGCAAGAAGATTTTCGGCGAAAGTCTCAGAGCATGGCGCGTAAACCCCATCGCGCGCAGGATCGTCCGGCTCATGACATCCTTCGTGATCGGCAAAGGCATTACCATCACAAGCCCACACGAAGGCACAAACAAATTCATTCAGGAATGGATGAAAGCCAACAAACTCAAACGGAACTTGAAACGCTGGAAAGACGAAGATACCAGAACGGGCAATCTATTCCCGCTTTTCAATATTGACCAAACCGGCATGTCCATCATCCGCATGGTTCCAGCCGAACAGATCGAAGAAATCGAGACCAAAGAGAACGACATCGAGCAGGAGACCAAATACACAAGAGACGCCGTAGGAGAGGAAGCATGGGAAGCCTACGAACCAGGACAAGACCAGCCATTATTTATGCTTCACTTCGCCAGCAATCAACCGGTAGGTTCACCGTGGGGCGAAGCGGATCTATCACCGCTTCTCGTATGGATAGGACGCTTCTCATCGTGGCTCGAAGATCGAGTCAGACTCAATAGATTCCGGACAGCCTTTATGTACGTGGTACGCGGACAATACTCAAGCGAAGCCGAACGAGCCACACGAGAAAAGACACTCAAAGCCAATCCGCCGCAATCCGGCAGCCTGCTTGTACTCAACTCCAACAACGGCGAAGAATGGGGCATCCTGTCCGCACAATTGGACGCGTTCGATGCTTCAATGGACGGCACGGCCATCAAAAAGATGGTTGCAAGCGGCATCGGATTCCCCATGCACTGGCTGGCAGAGCCGGAAGGCTCGACACGCACAACCGCCGAAGCAGCCGGAACTCCCACATTCCGAACACTCGAAGAAACACAGGACGACTTCTTCGAGATGATCATCGACATGGCACACGTCGCGCTCGAAGTCAGATCCAAAATCGACAAAAACGTCGATGCTAACGCAGAGATCAAAGTCACCGGTCCCGATATCACAGAGCGGGACAATGCCACGCTCGCGCTGGCATTAGGCAGAGCCTATCCACAACTTGCCGACCTGTTCGACAGGGAAGGGATCGACGAAGCCGAATTCCTACGGCTCATCTACAAGATGTTCGCCGAAGTGTGGGAAGGCGAGAAGCCACCGAAGATCAAACGAAAGCCACTCACAGCACCAGGCGCAGGCGCAGCAGCCGCGCCAAATCCAGGCGCAGACGAGACCGATCCAAAGGACGAGGAAGAATCGAATTCCGCATGGGTTGATAACTTACAAAAGTTCCTAACCACTAATACAAGCGCGCCCATCGTGAACATCACGAACCAAATGCCGGAGCAAAAAGAGCCACAAGTCATCGTGACCAATCAAGTACAGACTCCGAGCGTCACGATTGAAAACAAAATACCGGAGCAAACCGCGCCGGTTGTAAATGTCACAAACCAGGTCGACACGCCAGTAGTAAATATCGAGAACCAAATCCCCGAACAGAAAGTTCCGATAGTTCACGTGCTCAACCAGGTAGAGACACCAGTGATCAACATCGAGAACCAGGTCGAAACGCCAGCCGTCAATATCGAGAACAGAGCAATGCCAAACATTGAGACCGAACCGGCACTACCCAAACGGAAGCGCAAAAAATGACACTTCCAGAGAGACAAGTTGTATCCGTCCGAAATCCCAATGACGGCGAGCCGCTTGATGTAGCAATGGCCAACGCGGCCACAGAGAGCAATCAGAAGGAAATCATCAAACAGTTACGCGCGATGAACAGCCTCATACCTGATAGCTACGATCAAATCCTATTCGGTTACACGATTGACGCAGACAATCGCGACGACATGACGACAATCACATTCCGTTCAGACGGAAAGACCATAGCTGTAATCGAAATGACATACCAGGAACACAGACTCACAAGTGTATTTCGACAGACTCAATAACCATTCAGACAATGAAAGTAATCTTCAATCCCCTTGCTGTTGAATTTCAACTCGCACCAGACCAGGCGAGCGAAATTCACATTGCCGATCCACGCAAACTCTACCAATCCAAAACCGTGGAAGGCGCATTACAGGAATTGGGATGGAGAGTTGCCTTGCGCCTTACAGACGCGCCACACGACGGAAACACATACGGGCGCAAGAACGGAGCATGGACAACTATCACAGCCGGAGGCGGCACATGGGGAAGCATCACAGGGACGCTCTCCGACCAGACGGATTTACAGGACGAACTCAATGCAAAAGAGCCAACGATTACCATTCTGGCATCTACACGCGGCGGGACTGGTGTCAACAATGCCGGGACACTGACCAACGCCTCCAACACCACCATCACAGGCGGGGGAACTGTTGCGCTCGGCGGCTTCACGCTGACTGTCCCGGCCACAGGCACGGCGGCATTGTTGGCGACGGCGAATGTGTTTACCGCATTACAAACGGTGACGTTCAGCGGCATAACAGAGCAAACCGTCGTACCGGCGTTGGACTTGGTAAACACTACCCCGGCAATTAATGGATGGATGTATGGGCAGCAATATTCGGGGGCATTGCACTGGAGGGGACAGGTTTGGAATGGCAGCGCCAGCCAGGATATAAGTTTTCGAGCGCAAGTTGTCCCGTTAGGTGGGGCAACGCCATACGGCACTTGGAGGCTGACTGCCTCAACGGGTGGCGGGGCGTATTCGTCCCCATCGATCATGTCTATCACTTCCCTTCTTGGCGGTGGAGTTGGCATTTTACGAGACGACCCAAATCCGGGCGAAGCAAAACTTTGGGTAGGTGGAAATATTAGGGCACAACCCAATTCAAATGTTGACATATATTTTGACATTGCCAGAGCCGCAAATTCAAACCTGGCGGCGTTTCGGATTACTCCAACAGGAACATTCACCTCCACCAATCAGCAGTGGTGGGTAGGTTTGAACGCCAATCAAAGTTATTTGATGTTCGCGCCGTACTATACCAACCCGCTTACCCCGACCGTGGTATATCTGGTAACGGGGGAAATGGGGGTGGGTCTTACGGCTCCGCTGGCGCAGTTGCACGTGGTGGACACCACCACCACCACCAACGCGGTGTTGGAAGTCCAGCGGATTGAAGCAAGAGTTTCCACGGCGTCCACAGGCGGGGCGGCTGGTTTTGGGGTAGGGCAAGGATTTTTTGCGGAGACTGCTACGGACGCGACATATCAACAGCAAGGACTGATCTCTACATCATGGATTGATGCGACAAATGCAAGTCGCAAAGCAAAAATATCCTTGTCCGCATACGACACGGCGGTACGGTTGGGATTTGAGATAGAAGCAAGCGGCTCGGAATCAAAGATAGGTTTTCATGGTGTAGCCCCCATTGTGCGGGCGGTGCTTGCAACAGGAGCAGGCGCAACAGTGGATAATGTGATAACCGCTTTACAAAATTTAGGACTTGTAAAGCAGGCATAGGAGAGATCATGGCAGTTACGACTACAACCACAGCAGGAATTACGTCAATCATATTCACCTACAGGGCCGCGACCGCACAATTCACCAAGATCGCAGACCAAGCCGCCCGATACCTGTACAGCATTGAATATACCCGAAAACCTGATGCGCCCTATGACCAGCTTACCAATGCTCAAAAGTTGGACATATTGGATAGATACGTTTTTCGAGTTTTGATGAATGCGCGTTACGCACAGGACGCCATAGATGGCGAGAAGGCGAAACAGGCAATCGTGGATGCGGCGCAATTGGAACCGCCGTTGACATGAACTTCGCTCGCGGCTGCCTCTACGGTATCTTGTTTTCAATCCCGCTCTGGATAATCATCGGGATAATTGTATGGCTTATGAAAGGATAACGATGAAAGGTAAAACAGTATCAGCCCCACAAGTGCATAGTGCGGCACAAAACGCTATAAAGATCATCCAAGCCGAGAAAGAGACCAGAGCCAAGCGCGCGATGGACAGGATCAACAACATCCTGAATGAGGAACATTGCACGATGCAAGTCGCAATCATCCTCCGGCCAGGCCAATACCCGCAGGGCAATATCGAGATCGTCGCACTAGACGAGCAATCACCAAACGGACAAAGCTAATGCCATCCCCAGGCCCACGCAGACTCACGCCGCTTTCAGGCATCGGCATCCGCTATATCACCATCGGCGGACGCAGAATCGGAAGCGCACCGCGCCCACCGGCGAAAGGCCGCCCGTCCATCCAATGGGCTTCCTGTGTATTCAAACAACCAAAGCCGGAAGAACCCGAGCCGCCAAAGATGGTGAAGTATACAGGCCCCCTTTCTGGTGGATTCACAATACTCGTACCTGAATTTGTAGCATTCAGCGATCCGTGCGCATAAAGGAGAATGACCAATGACTGACTTCACAATCCAACTCAAAGCAACACCAACCGATGACGGTTTCGACATTATAGCCATCTCAGAAGGCGAAGCCAAAGGCCACAATATCACGTTCAGCCGTGATGTACTTATGGCCGCCATGTCTCTATATGACGGCATTCCTGTATTCGTGGATCATGCAGACTTGTTCGAAGCGCCGAGCGTCCGAAATCTCGCAGGCACATTGCACATGCCCACGTGGAACGAGATGGAAAGCGGAATACAACTAAAGCTCAAACCATCAGGGCCAGCCAGTGACGTGCTCCTGTCTCTACGCGATGCAGCCAGAAAAGAGCCAGCCATCATGAAAGCCGTTGGCTTTTCATCCGTGGTCAATGTGCAGCTCAACAAAGACCGAGCAGTAACGAAGATCGTCCGCGTCCGAAGTACGGACGTGGTTATTGATCCCGCGCGTGGTGGGAGATTCCTATCCGCGTTAGTTCAAGGACAAAAGGAGAACATCATGTCCGAAGAAACAACCCAAGAGGCGGCGTTGTCCGAGAGCCAACGCGCCGACGAACCCAGGCTTCAGCAGATCGAAGCCAACCGCCAGGCAGCCGCGCAACTGCTTGGAGAGACCGAACGAATGAACGCACTCGAAGCCCAACTCGCCGAGAGTAACGCCGTTCTCGTTGCGCAATGCGAACACCTGCTATCCAGCGGACTCGCATCATCCAAACTACCGGAGATCGTGCAGAAGCGGATCCGCAAGGGATTCGAAGGACGCGCATTCAAGGCACCCGAGCTATCAGAAGCCGTCTCGGACGCGCGCACAGAGCTTGCCGCGCTCTCGAACGGGAACAACATCCAGGGACCAGGCCGCAGCGTCTACGGCATAGTAGACAGCCGCGATCAATTCCGGCTGGCCGTCGAAGACTTGTTCGGCATGGAACGCACACCGGCAGAAGCGAACATAAAGGTTCGCAGGCTAAACGGCATTCAGGAAGCCTATCTCATGGCAACCGGCGATGTATCCTTCATGGGCGGTTTCTACCCTGAATTCTCGCTCGTGACCGCAAACTTCCCATCCATCGTAGCCAACGTCATGAACAAGATGCTGATCAACGCCTGGAAGGACTTCGAAGATGTGTACGGCTGGTGGAAGAAGATCGTCACCGTGGAACACTTCACCAACCTAAACCAGGTGACATGGGTCCGCACCGGCACGATCGCAAGCCTGCCCACCGTCGCAGAACGTGGAGAGTACACCGAACTCCCGATTGGTGACAACAAGGAAACATCCGATTGGGCAAAGTATGGCGGATACGTCCCATTGACCATCGAAGCAGTCCTTCGCGATGACTTGCGAGCCTTTACCCGCATGCCGCGCGAAGCCGCACTCGCAGGCATCCGCAATGTCTCGGAGCAGGTCGCAGCCATCTTCACGACCAACAGCGCAGCCGGTCCCGTCATGAACGACACCGGAGCCTTATTCAATTCCACGGCCCAGACCACAGCCGGCGGGCACATCAATCTCTTGACGACCGCCCTCGGCACAGACTACACCGCATGGAACGCGGTTGCAACGGCCATGTACAAGAAAAAGCTCATGGTCAAAAACAGCGCCGGATACTACGGCACCGGCAAGCCACAAGGTCTCAAGCCCTCCATCTGCCTTGTACCTGCTGATTTGATAGCGGCAGCCGAAGCCCTGTTCATCCCGCGTTGGGATGCACCCGCGCAGAACGTGCCAGCCACCGCAAGCGTCACGTGGGGCGGACACGTTGACCCGGTTGCGGTCCCTGAATGGACAGACGCAACCGATTGGGCGGCAGTCATCAATCCCAAACTGCGCCCAGGCGTAATGATCGGAGAAATCTTCGGCGTAATGCCGCAGATATTCAGCGCATCGAGCGAGATCGACCCCGCCATGTTTGCCAATGACGAGAGCCGGATCAAGGTCAGGCAATTCCTGACCGTTGGCGTAGCCGACGACCTGCCCTTGCACAAGAACAACGTCGCAGGATAAGAGTAGTACATCGAACCTGTCTGCGCCTGCCTGAGCGAGTACGCTCGCAGTCAGGCAACGCACAGGCAGATCAACCCACCATTGGACACCTGCTTTCACTGTCCAATGGTGGGACCTGCCTACCGCAGGCAGGATTAGACCAACCCGCGGAATGTTCAAACCGCAGGAATATAGGAGAAACCATGAACACAATTTTGCAAACCGTCATCGCAAGCCTGCTACTTGCACTCGCAGGCGGATTAGTGTTCTACAACCTAATCCCGCTCGCCTTCACAGATCGAAGCCTTCGCAATGACATCGACAAACTCAAAGCCTATGTCGCGCGCAAGTTCAAGATCATGCTCCGCTACGGCTCAGAATTAGGCGGATATGTCCACGACACAACCATTTCACAGTGGATTAGCCCTGCCATGTGCAGTTATGTTACCGGCACGTGGACAGACGCAGTAGGCGCAGTTACCGGCACGGTCGTAAAAGAGAAAGCCGCCGCCGATAATACCGGAGTCATCTACATCCCCGTATCGGCCGCAGCCATAGCCAGTTCAAGCGGATTGAAAGGAAGCTATCTCAAATCCATTGACATCTGGTGGGCCACGACCACAGCCGCACTAGATGCAGCCGGCGTAACCGCGCTCATCGACCAATTTGTACTCCCCGCCAATGGCGCAGCCTTCCCCACACTCGTAGCCATCGCATTCAGCTACGACACAGGCAACGACACCGCAGCCGAGACCGACGACCTCGACGAGCACAAGATGACGCTCACGCTCACAACCCCATTCTGGATGGATAACGACGACTTGATCCAGGTCCGCTTGACCATGGACGCAGCCGCAACAAGCGTTATCCGTTTCCACGGCGCACGCGTCAACACCACGATCAGATTGTAGATTGACATGGACCCTGTTACCAAAGAGATAGCCGCGCGTTATCTAAAACAGATCGAGCAGCTAGGCCCCGAAAAGCCAGAACTTCTGGACGCGGCGCTTCACGGCACAGAGATCATCATCATTCTGTGTGATGGTCGGAAGTTACGATTCGACACGACCAGCCCGGACGCGCCGCGCCCAACAAGAAACCTGCCTAAGCCGCAGGCAGGAGTATCAGAACCCTTCGACTACATCGAAGAAGAAGTCGAAAAAGTGAAGACTGAAATGAAACCCAGGAAAGGAAAAACCAAATCATGATCCCTCCATTCGTTTACTCACTCGCATTCTGGCAGGCATTCACATACGTCGCAGCCGCGCTCGTCGCCTACTTCACGGACTATAAACTCGAAGCAGGCGTCCTGCTCGTGCTCGTGCTCGCATTCCTGAAACTGTTCGACATTGTGCCCGAACTCAGAGCCAAAGGCCGAATAAGGTAAAAAATCGCGCCAAAAAGATAAAGGGGCTTGTTATCTTCAAAGTTATCGCAAATAACAAGCCCCTAAGCGACTTTCAGCCAATTTACAACCCATACTATGCCCGCGCGACAAAATCGCTCAGGGAGCTTCTCCGTGGCACTACGTGCCAGGACAATTGTGGAAGGCAAATAAACCATGTCCGACTCACTAACCACCCTCATTACAAAAGTCCAGAACATTCTCGGAGACGCCAGCGGGATCTACTTCACGACCGCCATCGTGACAGCCGGCGTTCGCCAGGCGCTCGACGAATTCAATCTCGCCGTGCCAGTCTACGCGGCAATAACCATCACCGGAGTGAACGATCAATACGAGTATGAACTATCAGACGAAGATAGTTTAGCCACCGATATTCTTGACGTGCTCGAGCAGGGAGACAACCAAAACGAACTGGACATCTCACTCGACTATGACAAGTATTGGGAAGATGAACGTTTATTCTTTCGACTGCGCCAACCCGAGACCACAAGCAATACCATCATCGTGCGCTACACCAAAGACCACACAATCAACGGACTGGACTCTGCAACCGAAAGCACCATCCAGGCACAACACGATCAAGTTATCGTAGACGGAGCCGCATTCTATGCAATCACGATCCGAGCCACAGCGCGAGTCGAGACGATCAATCTATCACAGGATCAATCAGACAATTACCGGGAAATAGCCGAACAATACAAAACAGCATTCAAAGCAGGGATTACTCAGGCGCAACGCAGACAAGCGCCCGTCTCCGAACCCGACACGCGCGCATGGAATGACCAGTACCATTCATGGGGGCAATAACAAGTGCCACGCACTCTAAACGCCACACTCGAAGCCGCACTCGATAGCGGAAGTTTTCAGCCTTACTTTCTACTGACCGTTCGCGAAGTGGGATTCAGCATACTGGAAACAGCACAGCCATTTCAATTCAAACTATCGGGAATCAATCTTGAAGCCAAATGGGTCCGACAACAAGGCTCGGTCTACGAAGGCTTCAACTATCCACACGAATTAGAATTCATGGTCACGCGCGGCGTGACAGTTGCAGGCGTAAACTACACCATAGACTCCTCCTACTATTACGGATTGACTCAAGTATGGGACGGGACATTCCAGACCGTCACCGCCTGCATGTTCAAGGCACAGAAATACACAGCCGCAGCAGACGTAACCTATAAGACGCTCATAGACGCACTATGCACAGCCCAGGGCAAGACGGCAGTGTATTACACAGTCGGAGCGGCATGGCAATCCTACAAGTTTTTGGGATCAGGGAAGGTACTCAATCTCAACCGAGCCTACGATGTGCTAAACATGCTAAAGCAAAAGTACCTTATCCACGCTTGTGACAACGGCAGTGATCAAATCCTATTCAAAGCCGTAGGCACAGACGCAGACGGAAGCGCAGACCACACACTTGCAATAGGATTGTTCAAAGAACTCGGCTACGATACAGCCGCGTATAGACGCTTCCTGTACCGGGACGAAGCCGCAACCATTCACTACGACGGAAACGCCAATGATCCATTATGGAATTTGGGCTACCTG
>Ga0209431_10001127_pt1 | contig 22199 bp, 22 predicted proteins | sample RifCSP13_3_FD_184021 | JGI IMG/M metagenome (GOLD analysis project Ga0209431, IMG submission 184021) | Soil microbial communities from Rifle, Colorado - Rifle CSP2_sed 13_3 (SPAdes) (version 2) | ecosystem: Environmental > Terrestrial > Deep subsurface > Rock core/Sediment | place: Rifle...
GCCCGCCGCGGCCCGCCGCGACGAGACGCGGGCGCCCGCTGTCCGCTTGGCTCTGCCAGTTGTCGAGGTAGATGAGCATCGCGGGGCTCTTCGCGACCGCGCCGAGCAGGTCACGGAACTTCCCGAGCGCGCGTGGGCGGATCGTCCGGTTCTCGTAGTCGGCGATCTGGAAGCGCTCCTGCGGGCTCTTCTGGATGTAGACCGTGAAGTGATTGAGCCAGAAGTCGGCCAGCACTTCCTGAAGCTGCCGCTCCGAGAGCACGGCGCGCGCCACGCGGCCGCCTTCGATCTCGCCCGTGAGCTTCCGGACACCCATCTGCGCCTGCTGGAGGAGCGCGCTGTCGCTCGCGGAGAGCTTGTCGCGGTCGCCGCCGAGCCGGTTCAGGAGCTGCTGCGGCGGCGGATACTTCCGCTGGAGCTCGTCGGCGCTCGTGGTGTAGCTCTCGTACCCGGCGAAGAACTGCTCGACGCGGGAATCGTCAATGCGCTCCGGATGAAGCTGCGCGTCAATCCACCGGTCCACGCCCATCGCGCGGACGCGCTCGACGTCGCCGGCGCGGGCGCCGAAGGTGAGCCGGCTCAGCACGTGCCGGACCTGCTGGTCCGCCGTCTGTTCCCGCGGCTCGGCGGCCGCGGCCATCGCCTCGGGAGACGGCGAGACTCCGATGGACGAGCCACCGCGACACGCGGTGGTTGCGGCGAGGCCCAGCGTCGGGAGCAGCGTGGCAAGGCGAAGAAGGCGCGACATCGAGAGGCACTCCGGTCAAGCGTGTGCTGCGTAGACGAGGCGACGAGCCGTCACGTTAAGAATCCGTGAATGAGGCGAGTTGCGTCAGGTGAGGCAGATCACAGGACCACGGCGAAGAGCGAAGAGCGAAGGGCGAAGGGCGAAGGGCGAAGGGCGAAGCGTGACCCTTCTCGTGCCTGAGAGGTATGAGAGAGTGGAGGCCCTCGAGGATCTCGCGCGACGAGTCTTCCCGCGCGCCTCCGCGTTGTGACTTCGCGAGCGGGGAATGCTTCTTGCTGACCTTGCTCGGACTCTGTATCGCCGGAGGTTTCATGGTGGTGCTGGTGATGGTGGAGGAACCGCCGGACCATTCGCCGGTGCTGGCGCAGGTGAGCTCCGTGCCGTCGCCGCTCTCGAACGAGCGGCCGTCGCGCGACGTCGTGACGCTCTACGGCGTCCCGAGCGCGGAGTCGCTCGCCCTGGCCCTGGCGGCCGCGCTGGAATCCCGGCGCGCGGCGGTCGCGGCGGAGGATCATCCCGACGCGGTGCGACACCTGGGCGTCTGGCCCGGCCGCGGCGCGATCGGAGACGCCGCGTGGCGCGATCGCTCCACGGGCGAGCTGGTCACGCGCGACGTGGAGATCCCGTTCGCGTTGCTCCAGGAAACGTCGAGCGCCCTGCTGAACGAATGTGGGCAGGCGATCCGGCGGCTGGTCGGCGGGCTCCTGATGCCCGACTGGCCCGAGGGCACGCGGCGCGCGATCACCTTCTCGTTCGCTCCGGCGTTCGCCGGCGCGGGAGCGCCCAGCGAAGCGCTCCTGGCGTCGCTCCGCGAGGCGGACGGGATCACCTTCGACAGCGAGGACGACAACTAGGAACTCTGCCTTCGTTCGAGCTTCGCCCGCTGAGCGGGCGGGAGGGGGCGGCCGGCAGACTCGGCCGCCCCCTCGTGCTTCCTGGCAACTGTAGCAGCCCTTGACTCCGCCCGCGCCCGGAAGCACCGTCAACGCCCCACCCGCGCAAGTCCGGCCAGGAGACCGAACGGCTATGAGGGAATACAAGAGCGACGCCATCCGGAACATCGCCGTCGTCGGACACGGGGCGAGCGGAAAGACCACTCTGGTCGATGCGCTCGCCTTCGTGTCTGGATCCAGCAAGCGGCACGGTTCCATCAAGGAAGGCACTACCCTGACCGACACCTCGCCGGAGGAGATCGAGCGCAAGTACTCCATCTCGGTGGGCTGTGCCTTCGCCGAGTGGAAGGACGCCAAGATCAACCTGCTCGACACACCCGGATTCCTCGACTTCCAGGGTGACGCGGTCGCCGGGGTCGCCGCGGCCGACGGCGCCCTCGTGGCGATCGGGGCGACGACCGGCGTCGAGGCCGGTACCGAGCGGATGTTCCGCGAGGCCGTCGCCCGAAAAGATCCGGTACTGTTCGTGGTCTCGATGATGGACAAGGAGCACGCGGACTTCGACAAGGTCTACCATTCCATCAGGGAGCAGCTCACGGCGAAGGTCGTGCCGGTGGAGATCCCGATCGGATCGGGCCTCGCCTTCAAGGGGATCATCAACCTCTTCACGAAGAAGGCCCACCTCTTCAAGCCGGGCACGAAGGCGGGAGAGTACGAGGAGGCGGAGATCCCGGCCTCGGAGAAGGAACGCTTCGAGCGGTACCACCAGGAGATGGTCGAGGCGATCGCCTCGACCGACGACGCGCTGCTCGAGCGCTTCTTCGGCGGCGAGGAGCTGCCCGGCGACGAGGAGATGGCGGCGATGAAGGAGGCGATGAAGCGCGCCGAGCTCTTCCCGCTGCTCTGCTGCTCGAGCCATCTCACCTGGGGTGTACGCACGGTGCTCGACTTCCTCGTCGCGCTCATGCCGAACGCGTACGAGATGGAGGAGCTGCACGCCTTCAAGGGCGCCGAAGGCGAGCGGCCCGTCGAGATCCACCCGAAGGAGGACGCCCCGTTCACCGCCCTCGTGTTCAAGACGACGGCCGAGCCGCACGTGGGGGACGTGTCCTTCTTCCGGGTCTTGAGCGGGACGGTGTCGAACGCGCAGGAGGTGTTCAACGCCACGCGCGATCACGCGGAGAAGATGAACCACCTCGCGATCCCGATGGGCAAGGAGCGCATCGAGGTGCCGCGGCTCTTCCCCGGCGACATCGGCTGCGTGGCGAAGCTGCACAACACGCACACCAACGACACGCTCTCCACGCGCGCGCATCCGGTGCGGTTGCCACAGATCGCATTCCCCGAGCCGGTGGTCACGTTCGCGGTGAAGGCGGCGTCGCGGAACGACGAGGAGAAGCTGCAGCAGGGGATGCACCGGCTGCACGACGAGGACCCGACCTTCCAGACGCACTACAGCTCGGAAACGCACGAGACGATCGTCGGGGGGATGGGCGAGCGGCACATCGAGGTGGCGATGGCGCACGTGGCGCGGCAGTTCGCGGTGAAGGCGGAGCTTTCCACGCCGAAGATCCCCTACCGGGAGACCATCACGGCGAAGGGAGATGGCCAGGGCCGGCACAAGAAGCAGACCGGGGGCCGCGGCCAGTTCGGCGACTGCTGGATCCGGATGAGGCCCGGGCCCCGCGGCTCCGGCTACGAGTACGTGGACGAGATCGTCGGCGGCGTGATCCCCCGCAACTACATCCCCGCCGTGGACAAGGGGATTCAGGAGGCCGCGGTGCGCGGCGTGCTTGCCGGCTATCCGATGGTGGATTTCGTCGCCGAGTGCTACGACGGCAGCTACCACAGCGTGGACTCGAACGAGGCGTCGTTCAAGATGGCCGGCATTCTGGCGTTCAAGACGGTGGCGCCGAAGTGCCGGCCCGCGCTGCTCGAGCCGCTGGAGATGGTCGAAGTGGCGACCCCCGACGCCTACCTGGGCGACGTGATGGGGGACTTGAGCTCACGCCGCGGGCAGATCCTCGGCACCGAACCGGCGGACGACGGCCACCGCACGCGCGTGCGGGCGATCGTGCCGCAGGCCGACCTGCATCTCTACGCGACGAAGCTCTCGTCGCTCACGCACGGCCGCGGGAGCTACGCGCACCGCTTCCACGCCTACGAGCACATGCCCCACGAGCAGACACAGAAGGTGATCGAGGCGGCGGCGAAGAACAGGAAAGAGGACACCAACGAGTAGCCGGCCGTCAGTTCTCAGCTCTCAGTTCTCAGTCGATTGCTGACAGCGGACGGCTGACGGCTGACAGCTGACGGCTGCCCACTCGTTGTCGCCGTTCACACCTTGTGGTACCCGATCCGTGCCGCCTCGGCCCGGTCTTCCGCCGTGTAGATCTCGAAGTCGCTGAAGAACCCCGGCGCCTCGGCCTGCAGCACGCGCACGATGGCGACCGCACAGCGGCGGATTTCCATCTCGGCGCCCTCGCCGCATCGCAGCTCGAGCATCGTCCGCCACGCCCGCGCGTTTCCCGTGACGACGATCTTCGTCTCGGTCGAGTTCGGCAGCACGCCGCGCGCCGCCTCGCGAGCCATCTTGCGGCGGTGCACCTTGTCGCCCACCCACGCATGGCGCTCCATCAGCTTCTCGACGAGCGTCACGTACGCGGCCTGGGCGGCCTCCATCTGCGCTTTCCACTGAGCGACGAGCGCCTCGTCGCCGAGGATCGCGGGCGGAATGACGAAGGCGGCGTGGCTCTCGTCCACGTAGCGCTGCGAGAGCTGGGAGTTGTGGGTGATGATGCCGTTGGCGACGAAGTTGTGATGAGGGCCTTCCATCTCGATGTCGAACGTCTCCCGCTCGCCGACGTAATCCACCGAGACGATACGCCGGGCACGCGGCACCAGGAGGCGACCGCCGCCCCGGGGCGCCCGCTTCGCTTCGGGCAGTTCGGTCATTCGCCGTCCGAAGAACGACACATGATCGAGTTCGTGGCCGTTGAGTCGCCGTGAATGACACTGCCGGCACACGGTCACGAGGTTCGCGGGATCGTTCGCGAGGTCCGGCCGCGCCCAGATTGGCAGGACGTGGTGCATCGTGAGCTTGCCGCCCCGGGTCCCGCACAAACGACAGGCGTAGCTGTCTCGCGCCATTACCAATGCACGCAAGGCGGGAACGTCGCGACGCAACGCGACTCCACGACGTGTGATGCCTCCGCGCCACTGAGGATTGCGCGCGCCTCGCTTCGCGTTCCCGAGCAGGGCGCGCGTCTCGAGTGAGTGCTGCCAGCCTGCCCGGTACCTGATTCCGCGATTCCACGGCAGGTGACCGGCAGTCCACAAACCGAGCGGCTTCTGCAATCGGTGCTGGCGAACCCACGAGCGGATACAGTGGACCGACACCCCGGCCTCGTCCGCGATCACGCCCTGCTCGAGATCCAGATCGTGATACATGTGCCGGAGCCACTCCTTGCTGCGGTACGCGGGCTCTCCGTTTACCATCAGCGAGCCGTCCGATCGGCCGGCGAGGGCGCGTCCTCCGCCGGACACGCGAAGTCCGCCGAGCGCGTCATCGAGGCTTCGCCAGCCGTCCGGCGTCAGGAAACGGTGCTCCCTCGTGCACGTGATCGTCTTGCCGTCCTCCAGCGTGACGCGGAACACGGGCTTGATTCCCGAGGCGACGACGGTTCGCACACGCCCCGCGATGAAGGACCCCGTGGCCTCGTCCAGGCAGCGGAGCTTCAACAGTTTGAGACGGGAGCGCCCGTGCGGTGACTGCGTCATCGCGAAGAGGTCGCGGACTCGGCGTTTCGTTGGACCGTCGCGCTTTGATCCGCTGCGGCGCTCGCTGTAGACGAGCGTCTCTCCGGCAAGACAGTACGCCCACCCTGCGCGGTGCCGCACCAGCTCGTGCGTGAGCGAGCGCGAGACGCCTTCGAGGAGCAGCGAGTAGGTCGCGTGCTCGAGGACGCTCCCGTGCCCCTGCTTCTTGATGTTCTCGAGGTATTCGCGCGTCGGGCGATTCGCCGGATTCTTCTGGCTCATGTAGCAGAGCCGCCCGGCGAACTCGGCGAGCCGTTCCCCATCGGTGCTCTCGCCGAGCCAGTGGACCGGGAGGTGCGCGGGCTCGGCGAAGGCCGGGCGGGCGATGACGCTGACCTTCGGCTCGGTATGGAACTGCGGCATCGGGGCGATCAGAACGCGTTGGGGGTCGCGGCGAAAGCTATGCCGCGTCCCCAACGCCGCCAATCGTCGTGGAGCGAGGGCGGCGGGGGCGCGGGGGCGCGGTGGCGGCGGGGGCGCGGGGGCGGCGGGGGCGCGACGCCCGGCCGTTCAGGCGGGCAGGGGCTCGGCGCGCGCGAAGAGCAGGAAGGGCCGGCGCCGCACACGGCCGGCGAGCGACCGCAGCGCGCGATTGCTGAACAGCGCGGCGAGCGCCGCCACGGTCAGCGTCCGCACTTCGGCGCGCGAGATCTTGACCGAGCCGCCCGCGCGGAGCATCGCGTGCGTGCGCGCAAGGTCCCGGAGCGTGGCGTAGGCGAAGAGGAGCGGGAGCACGCAGAACGCGCGGATCGCCACCGCGCGGCGCGGGACCATCAGCAGGTAATCGAGCGCCTCGTCGAGATCGCGCCACGCGAGCTGGATGAACGACGCGATCGCCGCGTGGTTCTTCTCGCGGTGCGTCTCGGCCAGCAACGTGCCGTGGGAGCTCCCGTGCTCGGCCAGCGACGCCGCGGGGATATAGATCGCGTTCTCGTGCTGCGCATCCCAGGCGATGTCCTTGAGGATGTTGACCGTCTGCAGCGCCTCGCCGAACTGCCGGCAATTCGCCCAGAGCCGCGCGAATTCGCGCGCCCCGACGCTCGGGGCGTGCTCGTGCCACAGCTCGGTGAGCAGACACCCCACGGTGCCGGCGACGTAGTAGCAGTACTCCCGGTACTCCGCGACCGTCTGGATGCGGATGCCGCGCGGGTAGAGCCCGACGAACTTCCGCATGCCGTGCACCATCACGCCCACCCAGTGGGCGACGCGCGCCTGCGTGCGCGCGGGCAACGAGCGGAGAAGGAGACAGACGAGATCGGTGTGCCGGAGGAGGTCCACGTGCGCGGGGTCGCCCCGGATGTCCGCGGCGCGCGTGGGGAACGCTTCGGCGGTCTCGCGCCGGGTGAGGCAGCCGAGGAACTCGTCGAGCAGCTCCGCCTTGCGTTCCGGCGACGCGGCGCCGTCATCCTCGATGGTGTCGGCGATCCGGCAGAGGAGGTAGGCCGTGAGCACGGCGCGGCCGAGCGTCCCCGGGAGAAACCGGATCGAGATCGCGAAGGTGCGCGACACTTCCGGCAGCACCGCGCGAGCGAAACGGTCGGCGTATCGGAGACGCGCCGGGGTGTCCGGCGATAGAGACGCGGCGCTCATCGGCATCCTTTAAGACTACGGGCGGCGCGGCCTACCGGGGAAGGCGGGGCGTTCCCGCGATCGCGTCGAGCAGCGCCTGTGCGGGAGAGGGCTTCCCGGACCCGTACTCGAGCCGGTCGAGCACCTGCTCCAGCGCCACGTGCGCGTGCGCGAGGAGCCGGTGGTAGGAACGGCGAGTCGCGAGCAGCGCGGCGCCCCCCAGCACGACGGGCGGCAGCGCGGCGAGCGCCGGGGCCACGCCCAGCACGAGCAGCGGGGCGCCCGCGAGGAGGAACGCGGCGACCGCCGTCAGCGCGAGGCCGATCCGGCGGCCGCGGATCTCGGCGAAGTTCGCCTCGAGCCGCAGGTGGACGCGCGCCGCGTCCACCGCGGCGACGCTGGCGGCCACGTCGGTGGCGGCCGCGAGCTGGTAGCGGCGACCGCTGAGCGCGAACCCCCGCCGGAGCCCGCCGATGAACCCGCGCTGCGCCTCCCACACGAGCCGCTCGGGGAAACGCCGCTTGATGACGAGCACTTCGTCGCGCTGCATCGTCGCGTCGAGTGCGGCGAGCACGGTGGCCGGCGTGCCGGGCACCACGCGTGCGGCGGCCGTCGCCGACGGGCCGGCCAGCGCCACCGCCATCCCGGTCTCCGGCGGCAGGAGGCCGCGGCCCCGTTCCTCGGCGAGCGCCTGTCGCAGGTGCTCCGGCGCGATCCCGACTTCTCGCCCGAGGTCGAGGAGCTGTGCCTCGGAGAGCGCCTCGGGATGGTCGCCGAGGGCGGCCTGCAGCTCGGACGCGCGCGCCAGCACGCGCTCGAGCCCCGCGCGGTCGAGGACCGGCGGTTCCGGCGCGGGCACAGGCACGTCCGCCACGGTCAGATTCCCGCGAACGCGATCGCGATCTGGCGCTGAATCGAGTCGAGCAGCGCCGGCGGCACGGGAAAGGCCTTCGCGAGCGCCGCCATCGCGTCCCCGTCGAAGGAGACGCCCGCGACGCGGAGGTAGAACCGCGCGTAGCCCTCCGCGTCGGCCTTCGAGAGCTGGGCGACGAGCAGGGCGCCGCCGCGCACCAGCGCGAGGCTCGAGAGCCGCTCCGCCGCGCCGCTCCGCTTCTCCGCCGGCGTCGTGTTGTCGTCCACGGCGGCGCCGGTGAGCGGGCCGACGAGCTCGTGCGCGAGCGCGTACATCGCCTCCGTCGCGCGCGCCGGCGACTGCGGGAGCCCGACGGCGATCGTGTTGCGCTGCTTGCCGCCCGTGACGGTGCGTCCCTCGCCCTCGAGCGGGAGCGTCAGCAGGACTTCGCCGTTCCCCTGCTGCGTGTGATTGAGGAACGGCTGGAGCTTCGGCCGCCACGTGCGCTGCCAGAGCGTGTCCACGGCCTCGAAGGCCGCGTCGCGCCGCCGCGTCTCCGCGAGCCACCAGGCGTGAAAGAACCTCTCGCGCTCGCTCTCGAGCGAGCGCAGCAGGCGGCGCGCGAAGTCGCGATCGTCGCGTGTGGGAAACGCCGCCGCGAAGAAAGCGATGAGCTGCGCCGCCTGCTCGGTCCGCGCCCCGCGCGGATCCCCTTCGGCCTTGAGGAAGAAGTCGAGCGCGCCCTCGAGCTCCGCCCAGCCGCCGAAATACAGCGGGAGGAACTGTGCGTTGACGAGGCGGGGGTTGGCGCGGAGCCGCGCCGCGAGCGCGTCGTGGTTGGCGTCGAGGTCGGAGGTCACGCTCGCCTTGTTCCGTTCGACCACCAGCGCGTCGCGGTAGCCCCGGCGGAAGAGGGGCACGAGGGAGCTGTCGTCGGCGATCATCGCGAAGCCGTGGAGCCAGAGGTCCACGTGCTCGCGTGACTTGACGGGCCAGCGGGCGTCGGCGGCGCCCGCCCCGACGGGCGGCTGGGCACCGCACGGCGCGGCGTGGAGCCCCGTGAATCCCGCGAGCGTCGCGACCGCGAGGCGTGCGAGGCGCGAGGCGCGGAGCGTGCGGAACGAGGGCATGCCGGTGATACGCCCGGAACGGCCGTGCGGTGTCAGGACGCGGCCGCGCGCCCGCACGCCACGCAGAACTTCCAGCCGGCGTCGAGTTCCGCGCTGCACGCCGCGCACCGGCGCACGAGGAGGTTCTGCCCGCAGCTCGGGCAGTAGTGCACCTCGCGTTCCTCGGGGAGCGGCTGCCCGCAATAGCGGCATCCCGGGCGCGAGGCCCGCTTCGGTGCCTCGGCGTCGGGGTCGAGCGGGCGCGGCACGCCGGTGCTCGGGGGGCGTGGGGGCGACGCCGTGGCGCGGCGCGGCGCCGCGGGGCGCGCCGCCGTCGTGCGCGTCGCGGGTGTCGCGGGCGTCGCGGGCGTCGCGGGCGTCGCGGGCGTCGCGGCGGCTGAGCCGGCGCTCGGCGCCGCAGCCGGCGGGCCGAGCTCCTCGAGCGCCTTTCGCATCTGCTCCTGCGACAGCGTGACGCGGGCGTTCGCGTACGAGCGATACGCGGCGAGGTCGGGGTTCGGCGAGGCGAGCTCGGTCCGCAAGTCGTCCTGCAGGAGATCGTCCGCGAACAGGTAGCCGCGCTCGCCCGCGAGGAGCCGCGTCACCGCGTGCGCGTAATCGTCGTTCGTCTCGACGCCCACCTCGGCGCGGACGGCCTTGTACGGCACCAGCTCGAGCAGCTCCGCGACCTCGAACGGCTGCGTCAAGTACTCGGGGCGCGCGTCGCGGACCGCGCGCACCACGTGCCGGAACAGCCGGTCCAGTTCGTCCACGCGGGCGCCTCGGGCTGGTTACGGCGCCTTGCCGCTCTTCTTGGCGTCGGCCTTCGCGCCGCTCTCGATCCTCTCCATTGTCGCATCAACGTCGTTGCTGACCTTCGTGCGCGCCCCACCGCCCACCTTGCCGACCACGCGCGAGACGATCGAGGGCTTTCCCGCGGAACCGTCGGAGTAGCCGAGGTAGTAGCCGGCGGCGACGCCGATCACCAGCGCGAGCAGGTATTTCATTGGACACTCTTCGGATGTAAGGGCACTCTACGGACGTTAACCGCTCAGCGCGGGTAACGGGGAGTTCGCGCGGAACGACGAGGGGTCGGGGAACTCGCTCGCGCGCCGGGGGGCGGCCCCCCGCGTGCGCTCCGTGTCGAGCCAGGCGTCGAAGTGCGATGGAATGAGCCCGTTCGACCGCGACTGCTCTGCGGCCGCGCGCGTCGCGAGATGGTTCGCGTACTCGTTCTGCGCGTGGCCGGCGTGGCCGCGCACCCAGCGCCACGCGACCGCGTGCGCGTCCACCTCGCGAATCGCCTCCCGCCACAGCTCGAGGTTCTCGATCGCGCCGCCCTTCCGCTTCCATCCCCGGCGCGCCCAGTCGTGCACCCACCGCGTCATCCCGTCCACGATGTAGCGCGAGTCGGTCGTGAAGGTGACGCGAAAGCGCGCGCCCTTCGCGCCCACGGCGCGGAGTGTCTCGATCACCGAGCGGAGGGCCATCCGGTTGTTGGTCGTGGCCGGCTCGCTGAGCCAGAGGTCCACGCGCACGAGGGCGCCGGTCGAGGGGAGCTGGTACTCGACGAGCGCGCCGGCACCGCCCGGGTTCTCCCCCTCGCGGCCGTTGCCCAGGCACGACTCGTCGGCGTAGATGGCGAGAAGGGCGCGCGGGTCGCGGCCACCCGCCTCGCGGTCGCTCGTCTCGCGACGGCTCGCTTCGCGACGGCTCGCTTCGCGACGGCTCGACGCCGCACGGCTCGACGCCCCGCGGCTCACCGCACCACCTCGATCGCCTCCGCCTCGTCCACCCAGAGCACGAGCGGCTGCCCCGTGACCGGATGGCGCGCCTCGATCGCCTCGCGCCGGCCGCGGAGGGCGAGTCGCTCGGGGATCACGACGTACTCGGTGCCGCGACGCCAGACCGCGACGCGCCGGCCGTCCCGGATCGCGCCTTCGAGCGCGTCATACTGGGCGACGGTGAGTTGGGCCACTTCAGGCCGCACTCCCACACCAGTCGCCGATCAGCGCGGTCATCGCCGTGGTGGCGCGCTCGATCTCGCCGACAAGCACATACTCCTCGGGGGCGTGCGCGAGCCCGATGTCGCCCGGCCCGAAGCAGACCGCGGGGATCCCGGCCGCGGTGAGGAGTGCGGCGTCGGTCCAGCAGGCGAGCCCTTCGACCGGCGCGCCGCCGCCGCCGCCCTGCGCGAGCGCTCTGGCGAGAGCGCGCACGATGGGGTGGTCGCGCGCGATCTCGTTCGGCGCCTGCGAGAAGCCGGGCTTCACCTCGGCGGCGAGTTCCGGCCGCCGCGCGCGCACGCGTGCGCACGCCTCCTCCACCTCGCGCGTGAAATCGGCCGGCGACTCGCCGGGAATCGTGCGGCGCTCGAACTGCACGGCGCAGCGGTCCGGATAGGTGGAGAGCTCGGTCCCGCCGGTGATGAGCGAGGCGTGGAGCGAGGGCCGGCCGAGCAGGGGGTGTGACTTCCGCGCGAGCACGTCCGACTGGTACGCCTCGAGCTCTGCGATGACGAGCGCGGCGAGCGCGATCGCGTCCACGCCGATGTCCCAGCGGCTTCCGTGCGCCGCGCGCCCACGCACCACCAGCTCCAGCCAGACGAAGCCGCGATGCGCGGGGCAGATCGCGAGGCGCGTGGGCTCCGTGACGATGGCCGCGTCGGCGCGGATCCCGGCGTCGAGTACGGCGCGCGTCCCCACGCTCCGATACTCCTCGTCCGTCACGGCCGTGACGATTACCTCGCCGTCGAGCCCGCCGCGCGCCGCGCGCGCGGCGCGCGCCGCTGCCGCGCACATCGCCGCCACTCCCGATTTCATATCGGTGGAGCCGCGGCCGTAGAGCCGTTCCTCACGCACCGCCGGTTCCCACGGCGGGTGCACCATGCCGGCGACGCCGACGGTGTCGAGGTGCCCGTTGAGGAGCAGGGTGCGCGCGCCGCCGCCGCGCGCCGCGCCGATCCGCGCGATCACGTTGGGGCGACCCGCCGCCGATTCCTGCAGCTCGACGCGGAAGCCCCATTCCTCGAGCACCGCGCCCAGCGCGCGGGCGCACGCCCCCTCGCCCGGGCCGTCGGCGGCGAGCGCGGGGTTGCGGGAGTCTATGGCGACGAGCGCCTTCGTCAGCGCGACGGCGTCGCCGAACGCGAGAGATGACGTAGGCTACTTCTTCGCTGCGGGCTTCTTCTTCGCCGCGGGCTTCTTCTTCGCCGCGGGCCGGGGCGTGGCTCGTCGCGCGGAGCCGTGCTTCGCCTTCTTCGCCTTCGACGCGGGGTGGTGCCTGGCCGTCTTCGCGGGCTTGGCATGCGTGAACGGCTTCTTCTTCGACGGCTTCTTCTTGGCGGCCAGCTCCGCGGCGCGCGCCTGGGACTTCCCAGCCTCGCCTCTGGCCGGCGGCTTCCGGCCCCGGTGCTTCCGCGACCACGCCTCCTCGGCCTCGCGAATGAGCTTGTCCGCCTCGTCCTGCGTCATCTGGCCCCGACGCACCATGTACTGCACAAGATCGCGCGAGCTCTCGATGGCGAAGGAGGTGAGCCCCGCGGCGGCGTTGATGACATCTTTCATCGCCGCGGCCATCTTGCTCCCGGCCTCCATGCTGATTTCCTGCGCCTTCGCCGCCATCTCCGCGACCGTGTCGCGTACATCCGCGCCGCGGTGCCCCGGATGGCGCCGCACCGGGGCGGTGGTGGCGCCGGCAGGCGCGTCGGCCGCAGCCGGCTTCGCGACCGCAGGAGTCTTATCGGGCATTCGCACTCGCTCCCAAGGACGAGCCGGTCGCCTCTCGAGCGGCGGCGGCGCATCGGTGATGGCACGGATCGGCCGAAACCCGGACCGAGGACCGTTCGCGCGAGAAACCGCGCGAAGGAACCGGGGGCAAGTATATGAGAATCATCGGCTCAGGCAAGCGATGCGGTGGCAAGGGATTGCACGCCTTCGGGGGCGAAAACAGCCACGGACCTGCACGTTCCAGAGCGGGAGTGTGATGCTTTTCGGCTCTCAAGTTGCTCACAATCAACACACTATAGCGCCACTATAGGATGAGTCTACCGCTTCTTGGCATTCGCGTCCTCGATTTCTCGAGAGTTCTCGCCGGACCACTCGCGACGATGATCCTCGGCGACCTGGGCGCCGACGTGATCAAGGTGGAGCGACCGGGATCCGGCGATGAAAGCCGCGGCTGGGGACCGCCCTTCGACGCGAGCGGTGAGAGCGCGTACTTCCTGTCCTGCAATCGCAACAAGCTCAGCGTAGCCGCCGACCTTGACGACGCGCGCGACCAGGCGCTCCTGCGCTCGCTCGCCGAGAGTGCCGATGTCGTGGTGGACAACTTCCGTCCGGGCACGCTCGAGAAACGCGCGATGGCGCCGTCGGCGCTCCTCGAGGCCTGCCCGAGTCTCCTCTGGTGCACCATCACGGGTTTTGGCGCGGCCAGCCCGCGCTCGGCGTACGACTTCGTCGTGCAGGCTGAGTCGGGTTGGATGGCGATCACGGGCGAGCCGGATGGCGCGCCGATGAAGGTCGGAGTCGCCCTCGCCGACGTCGTGACGGCGAAGGATGCCGCGATCGCGATCGTCGCCGCGCTTGCGGGCGGACGCGCGGGGAGCGCCGAGGAACGGCGCCTCGTCGTCTCGCTCCGACAGAGCGCCGTGAGCGCGCTGGTGAACGTGGCGCAGAACGCGCTCGTCACGGGCGCGGAGGCCGCGCGCTGGGGGAACGCGCACGCGAACCTGGTGCCGTACGAGTTGTTCGATGCGAGCGACCGCGCGCTGGTGATCGCCGTCGGGAGCGACGCGCAGTTCGCCGCGCTCGCGGGCGCGCTCGAGCTCGACGCGCTCACCGACCCGCGCTTCGCCACGAACGAGGGCCGGCTCGCGCACCGCGCGGAGGTGGTGCGCGCGATCCGCGAGCGCGTCGCCTCGCGCGCGGCGCACGAGTGGATCGAGCGGCTCGATCGCGCCGGGGTGCCGTGCGGCCTGGTCCGTTCGGTACTGGAGGCGCTCGGCGAGGTGGCGGCGTCGCCGCTCTCGGGGGTCGCGCCGCTCCCGCCGGGCGAGGTGCGGCGGCCGCCGCCGCGGCTGGACGAGCACGGCGCGCTCGTGCGCGCGCACGGGTGGGACGCGTTCGTCCGCGCGTGACGCTCACCGGCTAGAATTGGACGCGATGCGCACATCCGGCCTCCGCTTCCCGAGGCGCACGCGCGCGGGCGCCCTCGCGGCGCTCATCGCGTTCGCCGGCGCGTGTGAGCGCAGCGACGCGCACGTCACGGCCCCGAAGGGCGCCGAGGCGTTCGCTCGGTACGTCGCGATCGGCACGGGCCTTTCCGCGGGTGCCCAGTCCGGCGGCGTCGTATACGAGTCGCAGCTTCAGGCGTGGCCCGCGCTCCTCGCGCGCGCCGCGGGCGCCGGCTTCACGACGCCACTCCTGCGCACGCCCGGGTGCTCGCCGCCGCTCATCGCCCCGCTCCAGCTCGCGCGCCTGCTTTCCGGTGCGTCGGCCACGGCCGGCGACTCGAGCTGCGCGGGACGGCTCGACACGCTGACCCCGCCGCTCAATAGCCTGGCGCTCCCTGGCGCGACTGCGTGGAGCGCGCTCAACCTCACACCGCGGGGCGTCGCGGCGGCGCCGGCGAAGTACGATGTGCTCGACCGCTCGCGCTACCCGCTCGTGCTTGGGGCGACACAGTCGCAGGTGACCGCGATGCTCATTGAGCGGCCGACGCTCGTCTCCGTGGAGCTTGGGCTCGGCGAGGTGCTCGGCGCGGCGACGAGCGGGCTGGTCGTGACGACGGCGTCGTACACGCAGGCCGCGGCGTTCACCTTCGTGCCGGTAGCAATCTTCGCACCTGTCTACGCGGCGATTGCGGACAGCGTGAAGCGCTCCGGCGCGCGCGCGGTGCTCCTCGCGGTGCCGCGCGCGTCGCGGCTCTACGCGTTGCGCGCCGGAGCTGAGCTGTGGGCCGAGCGCGCGGCGCTCGCGACATTCGGCGTGACGGTCGCGGCCGACTGCAATGCCAGCCCGAACTTCGTGTTCACGGCCGCGCTCGTGCCCGTGCTCGCCGCGCGCGCCCAGGCCATGCTCGCGCCGCAGCCACTCTCGTGCGCCGACGTGAGCGGCGCTGCCGACCACGTGCTCACGCCGGCCGACGTGTTGACGCTCGACACGGCCGTGGACCAGATGAACCAGCAGATCCGCGCGCTCGCCGAGCAGAACGGCTGGGCGTTCGCGGACGTGGACGCCGTGTTCGCCGGGTTCGTCTCCGCGTCGGCGCGCCCGCCCTACCGTGCGTCGGACGAGCTCACGAGTGTGAGGCCGTACGGGCCGTACCTCTCGCTCGACGGCATCCACCCGAGCGTCGCGGGACAGCTCGTGATCGCGAGCGCCGTCGCGCGTGCGCTCGACGAGAAATACGGCTTCGCGATCGCCGAAAGGCTCCCCTCCGGCGTCCGGTAGCAGGCGCCGCCCCGAACAGTTACCGGGCCTCCGCTGCATCGTCTTCTTGATGTGACGGCTCCGGCACCTCTGGGTTTCGGGCGACGGCGGGGTCTGTCCACGACGCGTGGCAGACGTTACACTAGCGGCGTGAAGCAGACCGAATCCCCGCCAGCGCACGAAGACCAGGTGGATGCGGATCAGGCGATCATTGACCGCATCCTCGCCGGCGAGCAGGAAGCCTTCGCCATGCTGATCGGCCGCTACAGCGATCCGCTGTATCGGCACGCGGTCGGCATGACGGGGAGTCCTGACGACGCGGCCGACATTCTGCAGAACTCGTTCATCAAGGCGTATCAGCACCTCGGTGAGGTGCGCGGCCGCTTCGATGCGTGGGTGTTCCGAATCGTGGCGAATGGGTGCAAGGACTGGCTGAAGAACATCCGGCGCACGCACCTGAGTTACGAGGAGGACGACCAGCCGTCAGGATTCGAGACGCCGGAGGCGGAGCTGGACCGCGGGGAACTGCGGGGCGACCTCGACCAGGCCCTCAGCGCCCTGCCGGCGTCGCTCAAGGAAGCGTTCGTGATGAAGCACGTCGAGGGACGGTCATACGAGGAGATGGCCGAGTTGCTGGAGACGTCGGTGGGGGCCCTGAAGATGCGAGTGCACCGCGCCCGCGAGGCGCTGCAGAAACTGCTGGAGGAACGATACCTGTGATGCGCGACGACCTCGATCCACGCGATGCGCGCGCCGAAGGGGAGAGGACCCCGACCGGCGAGGCGCCCGCACACCCGGAGCAGGAGCCGACGTTGACCGACCGCGAGGTGCCGCTGCGTTCCGCGCACACGCCGGAGGCGATTCACGCGTGGCTCGACGGCGAGTCGGTGAACGAAGAGCAGCTGCGCGCGGCCGAAAAGGAGTACTCCTTCTGGCGCCGCGTCGAGCAGGAGGCTGGCCGCCGCCGCCGCGTGAAGACGCCGTCCGCCCTGCCGGACCAGATCATGAAGGCGATCAAGAAGGACGAGTAGGCGGGGAAGAGCGAAGAGCGAAGAGCGAAGGGCGAAGGGCGAAGAGCGAAGGGCGAAGAGCGAAGGGCGAAGAGCGAAGGGCCGGCTCCCTCTCGGGGCCGGCCCTTCGTGCTAGATTCCCGCCGCACCCGCCGGCACTCCCGCTCTCGAGGCCGCTCCCCGATGACCACTCCCGCCACGCTCGTGCGACCCCGTGAGGACGAGTACGCCGACTGGCACGCGAGCTACGTCGCCCTCGTCCCCGCCGGCGACGTGCGCGACCATCTCCGCACGCAGCTCCACGAGACGGTCGCCCTCCTCTCGGGCGTCGCCGAGGCGAAGGCGGAGCAGGCCTACGGGCCGGGGAAGTGGACGCTCAAGGAGGTCGTGCTGCACATGTGCGACGCCGAGCGCGTGTTCGGCTACCGGCTCCTCCGCATCGCCCGCGGTGATGCGACGCCGCTCCCGGGCTTCGAGCAGGACGAGTGGGTGCCGCACTCGGGTGCGAACCGGCGGACGATGGCGAGCCTCATCCTCGAGTACGCCGCCATCCGCGCGTCCACGACGCAGCTCGTGGATTCACTTCCCGACGAGGCCTGGGCGCGGCGCGGCACCGCGGGCGGCAAGCCCGTCTCGGCGCGGGCGCTCGCGTACATCTGCGCCGGGCACGAGCGGCATCACGTCAGGATCATCCGGGAGCGGTACCTGCAAAGCTGACTGCGGGATGCGGCACTCCGCATCTCCGTTCTAGAGGTGTATCGCGCGGCCGGAAACGCCCAGCGCCGCCTCACGGACCGCCTCCGACAGCGTCGGATGCGCGTGGACCGTCATCCCGACGTCCTCGCTCGTGCCGCGGAACTCCATGGCGAGCACGATCTCGCCGATCAGCTCGGAGACGTTCGCGCCGATCATGTGGCAGCCGAGAATCTCGTCGGTCTGCGCGTCGCAGATGAACTTCACGAAGCCGGCGGTCTCCGCCATGGTGCGCGCGCGGCCGTTCGCGCTGAACGGGAACTTCCCCACCTTGTACGCGCGGCCGCCGTCCTTCACCTCGTGCTCCGCGAACCCGCACGTCGCGATCTCGGGCCGGGTGTAGACGATGCTCGGCATGTTGTGGTAGTGCATCCGCGCGCGCCTGCCGGCGACGACCTCCGCCGCGACGACGCCCTCCTCCTCGGCCTTGTGCGCGAGGAGCTTCCCGCCCGTGCAATCGCCGATGGCGAATACGTTCGGGAGGTTCGTGCGCATCCGGTCGTCCACGACGATCTCGCCGCGCGCGCCAAGCGCGAGTCCCAGCGCCGCGGCGTCCACGCCGAAGAGCGCCGGCTTGCGGCCGACCGAGACGAGCACGTAGTCGCCTTCGAGTGTCTGCTTCGCGCCATTCCGCGCGATGTCCACGAGCACACGCCGGGCGTCGCGGCGGCCGTCGGCGACCTCCGTGCCCGCGTGAATCTCGAAGCCCTGCTTGCGAAAGACGCGGTCGGCTTCCTTGACGATGTCGGCGTCATTCCCCGCCAGAATCGTCGGAAGCAGCTCGACGATCGTGACCTTCGCGCCGAGCCGGCGCCACACGGAACCCAGCTCGAGTCCGATCACCCCGCCGCCGATGACGATGAAGTGCTTCGGCACCTCGGGGATCCGGAGCGCGCCGACGTTGGAGAGCACACGCTCCTCGTCGAACGGCAGGAACGGGAGCGCGGCCGGGATCGAACCGGTCGCGAGGATCACGTGCGTCGCGCGGTACGAGGTGACGGCGCCATCCGCGGCGCGGACCTCGACGACGTTGCCCGGCCTGAGCGTGCCGGCCCCTTTCGCCCACGCGACCTTGTTCTTCCTGAAGAGAAACTCCACGCCCTTCGTGCTCTGCGCGACGACGTCGTCCTTGCGCTTCATCATCCGCGCGAGGTCGAGCGCGACGTCGCCGACCGAGAAGCCGTGCTCCGCGACGTGAAGGCGCGCGAACTCGAAGTGCTCTGAGGACTGCAGCAGCGCCTTCGACGGGATGCAACCGACGTTCACGCAGGTGCCGCCGAGGGTCTTGTCCATCTCGACGCAGACGGTCCGGAGACCGAGCTGCGCGGCGCGGATGGCGGCGACGTAGCCGCCGGGCCCGCCGCCGATGACGAGGACGTCGGGGGTGAGGGAGGGATCGGTCATTGGGGCGGTTCCTTCGAGGCGGAGCGGGCGGGAATCCGATCAGGGACGCGATGATTCGATGACGCTATCGTGCGTGCTCCATCCTCAATCTCACCACGGAGGCACGGAGGTCCACGGAGGGCCACGGAGGAAACTATAGGTACTGGTCAAGGACACGACCTTGACGGGCGTCGTCATCGGTGCGGCGATCGAGGTGCATCGCGTGCTGGGGCCCGGTCTGCTCGAATCCGCGTACGCGGAATGCCTGGTGCGTGAGCTCGCGACGCGACGCGTGGCCTTCGAGCGTCAGGTGGCATTGCCGATTCAATACAAGGGAGAGCGGGTGGACGCCGCGTATCGTCTCGATTTCCTGGTCGGCCGGCGGGTGGTCGTCGAGCTGAAGTGCGTGGAGACGATCCTGCCGGTGCATCGCGCGCAACTGCTGAGCCATCTCCGGCTCGGCGGGTTTCCCGTGGGTCTCCTGATCAACTTCAACGTGCCGGCGCTGCGCAGCGGCATCGTGCGAATCGTGAACTGACTCCGTGCGCCAATCCGCGTTCATAACTGCTTCACCACGGAGGCGCGGAGTATCACGGAGGGCCACGGAGACTCCTTGGGGGAACGACAGCCTGAGGGCGGGCTCTTGTTCCCCCAAGCATCTCTCCGTGGCCCTCCGCGGATCTCCGTGCCTCCGTGGTGAGCTGTTCTCCTCTCCTCACTCGATCAGCATCGCCGCCGGATCCTCGATCAGCTCCTTGAGCTTCACGAGGAAGAGCACCGCGTACTGCCCGTCAATGAGCCGGTGGTCGTAGGAGAGCGCGACGTACATCATCGGCCGGATCTCGACGCGTCCATCCACGGCGACCGGCCGTTCCTGGATCTTGTGGAGCCCGAGGATGCCGCTCTGTGGGTGGTTGATGATCGGCGTCGAGACGAGCGACCCGAAGACGCCGCCGTTCGAGATCGTGAAGGTCCCGCCGGTGAGGTCGTCCATCGTGAGCTTGCCGTCGCGCGCGCGTTGCGCGAGCGCGGCGATCTCGCGGCCCAGGCCGAGCACGCCGAGCCGGTCGGCGTCCTTCACGTTCGGCACCACGAGGCCGGCTTCGCTCGCCACGGCGATCCCCAGGTGCACGTAGTGGCGATAGACGATCGCGTCGCCGTCAATCTGCGCGTTGACGACCGGGAACGCCTTGAGCGCCATCACGGTGGCCTTCGCGAAGAAGGGCATGATGCTCAGCTTCACGCCGTGCTCCTTTTCGACCGCCTCCTTCATCCGCGCGCGGAGCGCCTCGACCGCGGTCATGTCCACCTCGTTGAACGTCGTGAGGTGGGCCGTGGCCTGCTGCGCCTGGAGCAGGTTCTCGGCGATGCGCTTGCGGCGCGTGGACATCTTCTCGCGGGTCTCGCGGGCGCCCTCGGCCACGGCTGGCGGCCGGCGCGCGATGGGCGGGAGCGGCGGTGCCGCGCTCGTTGCGCTCGTGGCGGTCGTGGCGGTCGCCGCGATTGCCGGGATTGCCGGGATTGCCGGGATTGCCGCGAGGACGTCGGGCTTGCTCACCACGCCGCCGCGACCGCTGCGGGGCACGGTGGAGAGATCCACGCCGGATTCCTCGGCGAGGCGGCGCGCCGCGGGGGCGCTGCGCACGGCGCTCGTCGGGACCGCGGGGGCTGCCACGGGAGCCACCGCCGACTCGTCCAACTCGCCCAGCGTGTCGTTCACCGCGACGACGTCGCCTTCGCTTTTCGCGCGTTTCGCGAGCACGCCCGCTTTGAGCGCGGGCACTTCGACCGTAATCTTATCCGTCTCGAGTTCGACCAGCGTTTCGCCCGCCGCGACCGCCTCGCCCTCGCGTTTCGTCCAGCGCGAGACCGTCGCCTCGGTGATGGACTCGCCGAGTGGCGGGACCTTGATGGCCAGCATGCCGGAATATAACCGGCCCTCCTCTACCCCGGCTCCCGACGAGGACTCACGGTGAGAGCGCTCACGATCTCCGCACACGGCGGGCTGGAACAGGTACAGTACCGCACCGACGTCGCGGCGCCCGAGCTGGTCGCGGCCACGGACGTGCGCGTGCGCCTCACGGCTGGCGCGCTCAACCACCTGGACCTTCTCGTGGTCGGCGGACTGCCCGGCGTCACGATCGCGCCGGGCTGGATCCTCGGCGCCGACGGCACGGGCATCGTGGACGCGGTGGGGAGCGCGGTGACGCGCGTCGCCGCCGGCGACCGGGTGCTGATCAACGCCGGCATCTCGTGCCGCGCGTGTGACTACTGCCGCGCGGGGGACCAGCCGCTCTGCGTGACGTTCGGGCTGCTGGGCGAACACCATCCGGGGACGTTCGCGGAGTTCGTGGTGCTGCCGGAGGCGAACGTGCGGAAGGTGCCGGCCGGGGTGCTGCAGCTCAACGACGCACAGGCGGCCGCCTTCACGCTCGCGACGCTCACCGCGTGGCGAATGCTGGTCACGCGTGCGCGGGTGAAGGCCGGCGAGCACGTGCTCATTCACGGCATCGGCGGCGGCGTGGCGATCGCCGCGCTCCAGATCGCGAAGCTCAAGGGCGCCCACGTGTGGGTGACGTCGAGCAGCGACGAGAAGCTCGCGGCGGCCGCGACCCTCGGCGCGGACGAAGGGCTAAACTACACGATGACGGACGTCGCACGCGAAATCCGCGCGCGCACGGCCAGGCGCGGCGTGGATGTCGTGATTGACAGCGTCGGGACGGCGACTTGGCCGCAGTCGCTGGGCGCGCTGGGCCGGTTCGGACGGCTCGTCACCTGCGGCGCCACGACGGGCGCGACGGTCGAGACCGACCTCCGCCGGATGTTCTGGAACCAGTGGACGCTGATGGGTTCGACGATGGGGAGCGACGCGGAGTTCGACGCGATCGTCGCGGAGCTGGAAGCGGGGCAGCTCGTGCCGCCGGTGGACCGCGTCTTCCCGCTGGCCGATGGGCGCGCGGCGCTCGAACGGATGGCGGCCGGGAAACACTTCGGGAAGATCGTCCTTGCTATCGCGAAGTGAGAAGGGAGAAGAGCGGAGTGTACCGTGAGGAGGAAGAGGGCGAAGGGAGGAGCGAAGTGAGGAGTGAGGCGAGTGGGTGAGCGCGCGCAGTTCGAGCGGGCCGAGCAGAACGCCGTGCGCGAACAGGTGGCGCGGGGCGAGGCGCCGGTGTGCCCGCGGTGCGGCGTGGCGATGACGGAGCGGAAGATCGGCGGGGGGAGCTTCGGGCTCGGTTACGCGCGAAAGCGGGAGTGGCTCATCTGCCCCCGCTGCCACCGGAGCGTGCTGTTCGACGTGAGGAGGGGGACGAGGAACTGAACTCGACGGAACGGCAAGGGCGAGTAGACGGATAGACGGTAGACCGTTCACCGTTCACGTCCCGGGTCACGATGCGCCGAGGCGCCTTCGGTCGTCAATCGGAGAGAATCCCGCTCGCGAACTCACTTCCGTGGCCTCCGACGACCGATGACCGACCACCGACGACCGTCCACCCGCAGCTGGCCGTTGCTCGCGCTACTCGCGGGCGCGTTCCACGCCGCCGGCGCCCAGACTCCGCCACTCCGCCTCGAACTCGCGGCGAGCGGGGCGCCCGCGGCGCCCGTCACCAAGCCCGGCGAGTCCAAGGCGGAG